>Ga0214923_10000511_pt1 | contig 58682 bp, 70 predicted proteins | sample LL1510_MetaG_FD_177993 | JGI IMG/M metagenome (GOLD analysis project Ga0214923, IMG submission 177993) | Freshwater microbial communities from Lake Lanier, Atlanta, Georgia, United States - LL-1510 | ecosystem: Environmental > Aquatic > Freshwater > Lake | place: USA: Georgia | collected...
TCGACACGGTTACGGTGGGTGACACTGTGCTGATACTAGACTTCGACACGGTTACGGTGGGTGACACTGTGCTGATACTAGACTTCGACACGGTTACGGTGGGTGACACTGTGCTGATACTAGACTTCGACACGGTTACGGTGGGTGACACTGTGCTGATACTAGACTTTGACACGGTTACGGTGGGTGACGACGTGCTCACCTGAGAACGCGCCACTATTCCACTGGGTGACAAGGTACTTACAGCAGATTTAGAGAGACTTGCAGTTCCTGTGTTTGTAGATGAAGATGTACCGACAGCGGAATGCGTCAAGGACGGCATCAAAGACGGTGTCAAATACGTCGAATTCGATACCCCAGTTACCCCCGATTGACCCGTAACCAACAAACTTGCCGTTAGAGCCGTTATTACACGTAACAGCATTATATATTTGACGGAGATAAGTCTTAAACCTTCTATTCTTTCGAATTCTTGGAAATACTTTTGTAGTACGCTTCGTAGGACAAGGTTTCCGGTGCATCCGTATTGGAAAGAATAGGAGCAACCCAGCGATTAAAGAGCTTCTGTCCAATCCGAACAGAGGCGTCGTTTTCGGTTGTTTTCCCAGCTTCTATCTTGCGTTTCTCACTCAACATGTAAAAAAATGTGCCATCGAGCTTATCATCCGCATGAAGTGCAAACACCGCCGGATAAAAATCAAACAATGTAGCATTCTCACTTTTCAGTGCATTCAGATACTCTTCGGGATTTGTTTGTTGAAGATGCTTATACTTGTCTTTTGATGCATCCATAGTGCGAACCATTGCTTGGATCTCAGTTGCGGTATGTGCGGTTGCCATTATGGTTGATAACGACATTCTTCTGTAAAAGTGTCCGCGTAATACAATGGCTCAAACAGTGAACTCCGGAGGGCAAATCATGATTGGTGCTCTTCGTCCGCCTGAGGAGATGAAACCTGTTCAACAGTTAGGTTCTGCCATCACCGCAGCGGCAGGAGCTGTTGCCGAAAAAACTGCTGGTCAAAACCAGGCGCTAAATATACTCGGTGGAAAAATGACCGGAGGGGCGTCGATCGCCGCTGGAGCTGTCGAAGAGAAAAATATACCATACACCCCGTCGGCAGGTGGTGTCAATCATGCGCAAGTATTTGCAAATATGGGTGGACTCAAAGCTGCTGCCTTAGAAGGTGGAAAGTATGATGCTCTAGGGAGTGCTCCTCCTCGAATCGTCGGAGGTTCTCGTAAAAGAAGACCTCACAAAAAAGGTAATGCAAGGAGTATCCATCACAACACTCGGAAACGTCGGAGGACTTCTCGCAAGTCTCGTATCGTTCGTCATTCTCGTCACCGGCTACGTTCTCGTCATAGAAAAACGACCTCTGCCTAGTGATATAGTGTTTTATCTGGTTATTTTCAATATTGTTCTCGCAGTTGGGCTGTTTGTTTCATGGTGGTACATCAATCAACGTTCGATCACAGTGACCGACTAAGATACTCGGCCATATGTGGGGTTAATTTCTCCACAAAGGATCGACAGTCTTCACTCGAGGTGAGCGCCGTCAGATTGATTTTTCCCGTTCGAAAGACACAGGCTGTCCAACGCTCCGGAAACACAATCTTGACACACGGAGACACATCCGGTTCGAAATCGGCACGAATACCCTTTTCCTGAAAGAAACGCTGCATCGAGAGTCGAGATATTTTCGAATCTGCCGGAAGTGACGTCGTATAATTCATAAGAACAACTCGTCGTGAACTGTGTACCCACCCCCCTTCTCGAATGCAGCCGTCGGGGAGGTCGTGAAACACAGATTCCAATCGTGAGAGAGACGATGTCTCATATGCCGGATCAAGAATGCCCGTCATATGAAATACGCCGTTGTGAAAGATCTTGATGGTAATCTCTTTTTGCGGCAAAGTACCTGCACCGTCATCCAGTACCACTACGGTCACGGAATTGTTTCCAAATCCCGAGGATGTGGATGTCTTTGGGTTGCGGCGGCGTATCCGGTCACGTTTGCTTTCTCCACGGCGTAGAACACCCTTCTTTTCGACCTTGATGATGGTCTCATTGATAGGGATCATATGTAGCAGGTTATCGGTGTTCAACTTCATTTGAAACGTGTGCAGTACCACCATGGTGGAGAGTTTCGGAACGGCCAACATGAGAATGCGATTCAATGACCTGGATGTATTTGGTTCCGTTTTTCCATGAAGTCGGGAGTATCAAGGGGTTCGATACAACAATATACATATCACATTGAGTAAACCCTCGTCGCATACGAGTTTCTTCCATGGGTGTCAGCATCAGTAGAGGGTCGAGATATCCGGCATATATATGTCCTCCCGAATGATGATCACAATAGTCTCGAATCGCATTGGGAAGATCGGCAGTCACCACTTTCGAGAGATCGAGATATCCCGTCGGAAGATATTCTTCGGCAATCCGTGCAGTCTCCAATATATCAACTCCCGCAAATACCCACAACATGAATATATCTGTACGACTGGTTCTAAATGTTCGCGATGAAGTGAACGATTCTTTCTAGGTGTGTAGAAACAAATGTATCGTGGCCCAGCTCCGTCTACGCCCGTGAAGCAGTATCGCAAATTAAGAAAAACCCTCTTGGTTGATTCTCGTGATCGTTTGCCGTCACAAACCCCAACGAAATACACAGTCAATCTACCGAAAGTATACGAGAATGTGTATTCCGTTGCCCTGCGTAGCGCAGAGATACCGTTCACCTGGTATGTATTCTCCGCGGCAAACGGAAATACCACCATGCATGTATCTGGAGCAGGAAGTGGAAATACTGTTGCCGTCACTATACCCGACGGAAACTATACGAGTGACACCATCGTTACTGCGCTCAATGCTGCGTTTGCAAGTGCTGGACGTTCAGCAATTACATGCGTCTATGATACAGTGACAAGTAAGCTGGTATTTACATCCATCTCGGGTGATTTCGTATTTCATTTTTCAGGATACCCACAGAAATCCACGACATGTGGATCACCTCAGATACAAACTCCAACTTCGTCTTGGTGGGGACTTGGTTACTTTCTGGGATTCAATCAAGTAGATCAGACTTCTTCGAGTAGCACTCTGAGTTCCAACTTCATAGTGCAGCTGAATGCATACAATTATATCCTTATGGAACTGGATTTTATCAACAAAGAGGATGAGACATCGTATGACGGACGTTTATCCGGTCGTGTCGATGGCTGTTTTGCAAAGATACCTATCACCGGAAATACAAACGATATCATATTCTATCGTGATATTTGTACTCCCATGAACAGAAGTGTAATGAGCCCACCACTGTCCCAACTGAAATCTCTTTCGGTAAAGTTCCGGTTCCACAATGGTCAGTTGATCAATTTCAATAATGTGGATCATTCGTTTACACTTGAGTTTGAGTTGCTCGAGAATGGGTTTGACGAGTATTCGTCGCTCGAGTTTGCCCCTATGTGAGAGCTCACTTATCGATAGAGTCACACGAGTGGCATGTTCCGGTAAATGGTGGGGCATTGGACTGTACCACCTTGTTCGTATTGTGCCCCATCCCAAAATGCTCCGCAAGGTTGAATGGTCTCGGTACACGTATCTCTCCGGGGAGTGCAACCGGACAAGTGATCACTTTGGGCATGGTTGGAGCAACAAATCCGGCACCCTGTGTACCTACTAGAAACTGATTGGGTACATTCGACACCGTACAGGTGTCTTCTGGTACCACATATGCTGCTGCAGCCGTTCGGTAGGCACTTCCCGTTTTCATCGCCTGAATCACCGATGCATCATGCCATCGAACCATGTTCGTGGAACTCCCCTTCTTGTTGAAGGATAGCGGTATAGAATCCCCGGCAACTTGAGTAATGCTTCCATCCATACCAATTACAAATCCCTTGAATCCGAGCCCCGACGAGGGGTACTTCGCCTGAATATATCCCTGTAGTTTGACTATTTCAGCGGTATGTTGGTTGATATCATTATCGGTTGCAGCAAGATTCCCAAATTTAATTGCCTTGTATGCTCCACAATCTAAGTGGTCAAACACCCAAACTTCAGTGATATTGTGAAGGGCAACCGCCACGTCTACGTGGTCAAAGAACGTCGTACCCCATGTTTCTCCAAGATTTCCAATCCCTGCACTGTTCGTAGCAATAAGGCTAAGCGGATAGTAGCTGCTCTGGACCCCGTTCCCACGAGCAGTGGGGAACGAGGGTGTTGATGTGTAAGACTGATTCGCTCCCAATGCCGCTCCCGCCAGATTGAATAGATCGTAGTTAAATTGAACCAGTTTGTAATTCACTAAGAAGGAGGAGAGAATCTCTGTAAATCTAGGATCAATGCAACCAAGTACCAACACATTTGCACCATACCCCTGGACAGTATCGCATTGAATGGGGTCAGTTGGGAGTGGGTTGGTTAGGTTGTAGACACATCCCGTTGTATCTGTGAAAAGTCCAGAGATTCCGGCTGTAAATATATTGCTACCCGGTGTCGAGATGTTTGTAGAATTTGCACGAAAATTAGTCGTTCGAACAAGACCCGACAACGTATTGAACTGAGTGACATGATTGGATAGAGCACCGCCACCACCTGGTGTTAGACAGGTTGCAAATGCCCCGCAATCCGAATGATCAATCACTAGACATTGACTGACATTATGTAGAGTAATTGCTAACTGTACGTGATCGAGAAGTGTTTTCTGCCAATTGGTGTTTGCGATGCCGCATGTACTATGTCCAACAATGTTGCCACCTAAACTGGATCCTGCCAATGTAAAAAGATCGTATGTGAATCCGTTGGAGCCCAGTTGACTTAGTAAAAACTGTTCTGTCGCATTTGCGTATCGAGGATCGATACACGAAAGTACAAATGCTTTGGCTGCATTGTTGTTGGGTGGAGTTCCAGCATAGATCGGTATCGTGTAGGGTTCCGACGGAAAAACAGAATGCTGTTTTCGGATTCGAGCGGTTACTTCCGAACTATCCTGTAAATTTATAGACGGCGGTCGCGTGAGTGTACGTTCTACTTCCTGTCGTCGCAGAGCCATCAGTTCCCCACTGCTGTAGGTTCTTTTTGCTGCAAACGTTTGAGGTTGCATATGTTATATTCATCTCACAAAAGTTCGACACAAGTTAACATGTGTCTCCGACAGCACTCTCGAGTGAGACCAACACTATCCATCGCTCGTCCCTCGGCTGTTTTCGACGTAGTCTTGGTGAGGTATGGGATCTCCTTGTCGTCTTTGCGACCGTCAGACACCTTGTTGCGAGTGACGGCCTCCTGATATGCATCCCACTTCCCCGCGAGAATCGTATTGCACGTAACGCATCGGATTGGAATGAGCATGGTATGTATTGTCTATAACTTAGCAAACATCCCGTTCCATTTTCTTCGCTCTGGATAAGAGATGATTGTGGCAAATTCCAACGATCTGTACGCTGCGATCATCACATTATGTGTTGCGGTTCTCCCGGTAGCCACGGGGGTTCCGTTCGACGTCTTGCGCACAATTCAGAGCTACCCAACCTTTGTCCGAGCGACGTGGGTCGGAGTGATCGTCTTCCTTCTGTGGAAGAAATACACGTTAACAGCGATCGTACTGTTGGCGCTCGGTATGATTCTGCGTTTTGAGGTATTCTCGTCCTTCGTCTATTCTCAGGAAGGCATCCTCGCTCAATATGCGGCCGCCCAACGCAATGATCCACGTGTCGACACATCCCGACAACTGGACTTACTCATTGCGGACAATGCTCTCGTACGCGACCCGGCACGATGGCTCGATAGTGGACGAAAAAGGGCTCCTCTCCTACTGTACCCGCCATCGCTCGATCAGCTGAAAATGATTGGAAATTAACCCTGAATTACAACTCGAGGGGCTGTGGGTGTCGGTTCATCCGAACGTAATGCTCGATTGACCCGAACATGCTCCAGATCACCCACCACTTCTGGTTTTTCCAGTTCCACCGAGGTGGCAAACTGTTTTCGAAACTGGGATATCACAGATTCTAAAATGATTGGAGATATCTCTTGAAGACGATCTTGTTCCGAACGTACCAGTCTCAAGAAATCTTGAGCAGGTACGCGCTGATCTCGTCGTAATACCAATTCACTCGAGATAATCCGATGGAGTTTTCCGTACGCGATGGCCGCAGCTCGATGGGATTCAGCATACTGTGCGGTTTTCATAAACTGATTCACCGTGATGAGTGCTCCCGAACTAATCGTAGTGATTCCCACAATCAGTCCTGCCGGTTGCTGAAAACTCGACGGAAAAATACTCGTAAGTCCCATCGTCACAGATCCACTGAGAGCCGTGACGATTACCGACGGAATGGTTAAATAAAAATTGTACCGTTCGTATATTACCTGACACCGTCCGTGAAGCCAACGTGAACAGTTTGAACGGTCAGCAATGGCGGCAAGTAATGTTTCGTGGCTGGAATTCCACGTCGAGGCAACTTCGGACGGGGATTCGGACACCTCTTCCTGTAATTTATCGAGAGTTGTCTCCATTATTACCATGCGAGTAGCAATTCTGACGTAGACCAGAATTCAGTTGCACCATTCGGTAGAACGCGCCGAATAAGGTACGGGAGTTTTCGTTCCAGGATCTCGCGTTCGGCAACTTTCCACAGAAAGCGTGGATCGTTCGTATTGAAATCGACGAGCGGAATCAGTGGAGCTGCACCTTCGGCGAGTTGTTGGGCACGACACGCGAGTAATGTAGTATACTCATACTTTGTAAAGTATCCTTGACTAATGCGAGGTACTTCCGAATGCTTACTCACTTCTTCACGAACAACGTACGACTGCATTAGTATATTTGAATATCTTTCTTTGTCGTAATTCGTTTTCACGTCTCCCGTTTCCGGGCAAAATGGATTTCCCCCATACTATGATATAGTCTATATCATAGAATGGCGTTTGTAACCAATACGTACATCCAGAACAGCTTTCGCGGTATCCAGGGCTTTGTGATTCTGATTACGTTGATCCCGTACCTCCTCTGTGGGTATATACTCTCGTTCTTCTTCTCGGATATGGGTCATATGACTGTGACGGTCACCTTTAAGCCACCGGAGGTTAACGATGAGTCTGTCGAGGCAGAAGATGCTCCAGCAGACGAAGACGACAACGAGAATGTACCAGCAGACGAGAACGACACTACCGTAGACAACGTACAACAACCTCCAGCTCCTGCATCCACTCCTATCGCTATTACTGCCGTGTCTACTCCGACTCTGAGTCCGGAGACCCAGACACCTGCGTTGGCTCCTCAATGGCTACCACTCACACCTATCCGTGATGTCGTGGATCAGGAGCCACCGGGTGCACCGGAGAGGCCTAGTCGCGCCGCCACCACCGCCGCCCCTCCCCGGGAGCTAAGCTCGACCTTCGACGAGGCAGCTTCCCACGATCTCGACGACCTCTTGCGCCACCACGCGACGTACCCTTCTTTGTAAAAAAGGAATACAACCCGTATGCTGTACCGGCCAGTAACGCATCACCAACCATGGTTCCACCTCGTTTCGGATGACGACGCATTGTCTTACGCCGTTTGCCACCCGAACAAACGCATCCACCTGATTTGCGTGTATTACTCATTGAACTTGACTTAGATATTTTTCATTGACGAGCGGGTGATTCACAATCTCTTCGGCTTCCATTTCCGACCCAGAAATTCCTATAAACTGAAGTGGATAGTTTGCAATCCTCAGAACAATACTCTCGGCCAATTCAGCAGGTAGAACTCCGTTATTTGCCATTCGATACCCATTTGCAGCCCAGGTATCCATTGCAGATGCTACGGCTTTCTCAACCGGTACCTCCAAAGACTTTACAAACTTTTCCAACATCTCCCGATGACCTACCTCACACACCGGACACGTCGATGGACGCGGTGTCTCGTGCTCTTCTTCATGAATCTCAAGAAAACGCTGCGCTATGACGAGCTTGGACGGCATACTGTTTGTTCACAACCGAATGCGTGTAAATCTCATAGGCAATCATGAAAAAAACTCGATTTTTGTTCATCTGGGTATGGTATGGCTCGAGTATTGGCCAGAGTACCCCAAGCAACTGATCCACTTCATGTGCATGAGTTTGTCCATCGGACGTTCGCATCGACAGCCACTCTTCAAACATCACCATCGTCACCACTGTGTAGTGATGGCTGAATGCGTGTAAACGCAAACTCGTTTGCGATCAGTTCTCGTTTCCGAGCCTCGACAATGTACTCGATACACTCTTCGGCTGTCTTGTTTCGACCGGTAGGCCAGAACGACTCGAGATGTCGACGAAGATCCTTCACCGAGAGAGACCACGGTTTCGACCATAACTCTGGTCGCTGAATCTTGATAACCGAGCTGTCATCGTTGATCTCTAGTTTTTGAATCGTCGCGTACCCCGGAGTCTTGAGAATATCCGTCATCTCGATCTCGATAATCTTACGGTTCTCCCGAAGCTTGTACACTTCCTTGTTGAGCTCCTTGAGTCGATCATCCAGACTCCGATACTTTCGGACACACTGAATCAACTCCTTTTGGGCTGCAGATGACATATTGATTCTATCTTCCTATGTGGAAAAAGACATTCGTTTTGAACAAAGATGGATACCAAGGAGATAGACGCTCTCCGGGTCGCATACAATAAAGAACATCGTCACGAAAAACCCATACGCAAAGGTTCCGCGATTCACGTTTGGAATGAGATTTCGAGACGTCTAAAAGACGCCTGTTCGTCTGCGACACCCGAGTGTATCGTAAGGAATCTGATCCACAAACCGGCCGCACCCATGTCCTGGAAATTTAATTCCGAAGAATGGCTCTCTTCCGACGATATCGATGCATGTCAGCGAGAATACGCCAAATTGATACCCGATTACTATTATGTGGACACGGTTCCTATTGATTTTGATACACATTCCGATACCGGCAAATGTCTCGTCTCTGCATTATGTTCATTAGACCTGCGTGATCTTCACAAGAAAGGAAAACGTCGTGTAGGTATCGTATTCAATACAGATGTATCCTCAGGTCCGGGTGAACACTGGATTGCCGCGTTCTGTGATTTTCGTGACGATCTCAAAACCAACCAAATGACGTTTTTTGACTCCTATGCCCAAGAACCAGAAAAAGAAATTAAAACACTGATGAATCGATGGGCCGAACAGATGCCTCCGATGCACCTTCAGTACAATCGTGTTCGTCATCAATACAAAAATGCGCAGTGTGGCATGTATTGTTTATACTTTTTGCACTGTTGTCTATTCGATATACCGATGAATACGCAGGTGCCGGACGATGTGATTGCGATGATGAGGCCTATGTTTTTCAAAGTGTCATAAGACAATGCAGATACTCTTGTATGCGATCCTTCTGGCATCGTTATGTCTGGGTGTCGGACTTGTGACATATGTGTATCTCTACATGACCAATCAGGCTCCTCCGTCGGACGCATCTCTTACAAAAGAACTCGACGTGTATCAGCAGATTGTCAAACCCGCCCCTCTCACCTGTCCTACGGACAATTATGTCACCGATTACACGGTTGCCGGTGCAGGATATTCTGTTCTCCCAGGGAAGACCGTCTACTCGTACGTGAGCGCAGAAACTATTACCAAAGTCATCGAAGGAGGTGCCCGAATTGTCGACATACCCATCTATGATGTGAACAAAGAGCCGGTCGTAGGTATCGCCGACTCGAATACCAAAAAGATGCTCACGTATAACACCGTACCGTTCGAAGCATGTTGTATCGCGGTCGCCAACAATGCATTCAAAACGACGTCGCCATTCATTATGAGTCTAGTGTTTCACACGGACGACACCGTCGTCATCAACAAATGTGCCGATATCATGAAAAATACTCTTCGCAAATTCATGCTGGATTCGAGTTATAGTTACCAACGCAAAAACATTGCTCTGGAACCCATTTGCAATCTGCTCGGAAAGCTCATCATTGTCAGTGGAGAACACCACAAAGGAAATGGTATGGATGAACTAGTCAACCTATCGTGGTCATCAAGCCTCTGTCGCCGTCTCACCTATACTCAGGCGTCACAGACCTACGATCACGATGAACTCATCGAATACAACAAGCGCAATATAACCCTTGTGGTTCCCGATTTGGATACGGCGTCCATGGCAAATCAAAATGCCGAAATATGCTTTTCGTACGGATGTCAGTGGGTACTCATGAACTATGGAAGTCTAGACAATGCCATGGAGATTTACACGGGTAGATTCGCCGATTCGTCCTTCCTTGTGAAACCAGATGAACTGCGGTACAAACCCGTCACATACAAGGCCCCACCGCCACAGAATCCCAATGTATCGTTCCAACCCAAGCGTATGACGTCGCCCTTGTTTGATTTCACGGTGGGGTCGGTATAATATCTCAGAGTCATACAAAATGTCCGAGGGAGGAAAACGTTCTGCTTGGTTACAACACGTCATGTCTGTGAAGAAGGCGCACCCATCCATGTCTCTAGGAGATGCGATGAAGGCTGCCAAAAAGACCTACAAGAAGCACCACGGTGGTGATATCATGAACGGCGGTCAGCTCATGGGGAAGGGAACCGTTGCGGGTGGTCGCCGGACCCGGAAACACCGGAAACACCGTGGTGGTCAGCTGTATTCGTTCGGGGGTGGCCCATACACTGGCTCGGCGCTCTCGGACGGTGCCGAACGGTTCCCTCCCTTCAACCTGAACAGTATGCAGTGGCCCGGTGCAAACCCCGCCGCCATGAGCGCGGGTCGCCGTCGCACCCGGCGCCGTCACCACAGAAAGTAATTCTCTAGGATATCCGGTGTCCACGACGTCATCATTCGCCGCCAATAACGACACTGCTTTTGCACACTCTGGACGGTAGCGTTGACCTCATCTGATCCAGCGTCACAAATCCGTAGAATCCCCCATTCATTACTAAACGAAGGTACGTAGACAGTATCGAGCGATGTCTCTTTCGCAAAGGTCTGCCGAAGTGTTTCTTTGAGAGTCTGAATTGTTCGCCAGTTTTCGTGAAGAGGATTGAGACCCACCGGCCCGACGTGACATGCGACACCTCCATGCTCCGCCAAGAGATGCCGAATGGCTCGAATGAGCCAGATATACAATTCGATGAACTCGGCATCCGACGGATCCGGCAAATCAATCAAGATCACGTCAAACACTGTACTACAATTCTCCACAAAGTCTTTTGCATCTGTCGAAATATAATACAGATTCTCGCGCTCAAACACTCGTTGATTGAGATCGGAAAACACCGAGTCTTTGGCTGCGAACTGTACAAAATCCGAATCATAATCCACAACCGTAACCGAGTCTATATTTGGCCACTTGAAGACCTCACGAGCGGCACAACCATCTCCACCCCCAAGAATGAGAACTCGAAGTCGTTTCATAGGAAGTGACTCGGTCACATCCGACATGACAGGATGAACAAGCATTTCGTGATACCTGTGCTCATCCATCGAAGACAGTTGAACTTCATTGTCCATAAACAGAACGATTCCGTGATTTTTCGTGGACGCAATCCGAATCTGAGATTTGGGTGTCTGAAACATCACCGGTGGAGCAATCTCTTCGAATTGGAGTGTCTGACCGTACTGAGGTTTCTCCATTAGATGTACTCACTAGGCATCCAGGTAAATGCAAAAAACAATCCGACACAACATTCGAAAGAATAAGAGGTCTAACGACGACCGAGGATATCTTGAGTAGATCCGGTTGTGGCCCGTCCTCCGTACCCCCAGCCCATATCCTTTCCGTACCCGGCTGGATAGACATTTGTATCATTGTGCGCCTTCCAATAAAGTATGTTCTGATCGTTCGTGATCGGATTCCGCCACAAATAGACAAACATACATGCAACAATCAGTATGAAGATCAACCAAGTCATTTACTTTTAGAACAGAAGACTTTACCAGTCCATCAGAATGTCTTCCATTGCGCACTCTCCGCCTTCTGCGGGAGGGGCAAGACTCGCCACACGATCATTCGCTCGGTCAAGTACATCTGATTCACCTGGTTCGTCACTTCCTTCCGGTAGACGTGTCTCATCCACCATGATATCCACAAACCCGGTTCCAGCGGGTGGTTTCTGGCCAAACATAATGTTTGCGGATACCCCCGTCATGTCATCAAACTCTGCGCTCACGGCAGCATTGAACAAGATCTTGGACGTCTCTTCGAAACTCGACTTGGCGAGAACACCATTGTCCTGTTTCTTCATACCGAACCGATTGGCCGAGACCAGGCGACCCTGGTAACACATGGCGTCCAGCAGAACCGAGACGTGATGGTAATTCACGTACGCCTCTGCAAACACCTCGTTAAACTCATCGTAGATTGCCTGACGAGCCGTCTCGATGCCAAACACATCCATCACTTCGTGAATATCGTTCGAGAAGATTCGAGTCTTGTCGATGTTCCGGAACCCCATCAGTTCAAACATGTTGGCTCCTTCCACATCCAGAACGTACTGAGTCTTACATGCGTACCCTCCGACGCTCTCATCCCACAATAGTTCTTTCTCGACTTTTCGTGGAAACACCCGACCAACCCCCGACGCCCCCGCAATCACAATGTTGAGAACACGCTCCTCGATAAACCGCAAACTCAGCATGTTGGTGATGGCTCCGGGTTCAAAGATCACGCGCATCACAATACGATCCGCATTCGAATCCGTGTGAACACACTGGAAGATCTTGAGTCCACTGCTCATGATGGCTGTCTCGATTGCGACCATGTCTTGCGTATTCCGTGCCGCCATCTCGGTCTGATCAAACTCGAGACGCAGGATCCACGGGGATGTACAATCCTTCTTGCCAAGTGAGAAGGCCTGGAAACTCGTCAGAATCTCTCGATCATCCTCCACAATGCTCTTGGACTCCAGTGGGAAGGGATCGTAATACATTTGGACAGCCTTCGTAATATCGCGAAGAGTCGTTTTCTGGATCTCGCGCATCATCATGATCGCCTGATCCAAGCTTCCCGAGACCGTCGGATCCAGATACACAAAGTTGAGCGGGTTCTTGGGGCTCTTGGACATGGACAGTAGCTCGTCGATACGAGGTACACCCTGTGTTGCCCCTGCTTTGACCGTACCCGCAGAATGGAAGGTATTCAGGGTCAGCTGAGTCGTCGGCTCTCCAATCGACTGCGCTGCGAGTGCACCAACCATCTCACCCGGATGGACACATGCCTTGAGATACTTGTACCGTATTTCGTGGAGGATCTCGTCAAAGATCGCCTTGGTAAAGCGATACTCGACAATGCATCGACGCGGTGCCAAATAGAACAGGACTAGAACACGGAATAGCTTGTTGGACGCAATCGGATTCTCCTTCAGAAGCGCCGTGATCTGCTCCACAACATACGTAGGAACTAGATCGGTCTTGGTCGAATAGGTATTCCGGAAACGATCGATGAGACGCTTGAGGTGAACAGGTGCCAGAACGCTTTCACGGCGTCCAAACCGGTACACATCGCGTACCAGAATATCACGACCAGCAATGATCTCGTCAATCATATCGGGAGCCTCCGTGATTGCCTCGGTGACCAGTGGAGTCACCTCCTCTACCGAGAGGGCATAGTTCTTGTAAATATCCTCCAAGGACATGGTGGCCAGGTTGACATTCTGGGATTCCACGGCTGTCGAATCGATACCGTCCTCACCGTAATTGTACTGGATCACAATATTGGCATTATTTCGGACCGTTCCATCGTATGTGACGTGGATATCCTCCATCGTCTTCATCATTCGACGCTGAATATAGCCCGTATCGGATGTTTTCACTGCCGTATCAATCAGACCTTCACGACCTCCCATGGCGTGGAAGAAGTACTCGGCAGGACGCAATCCCTTCACAAACGAACTCTCGACAAATCCACGGGCCTCGGCACTATCATCAAACTTGGTGAAATGAGGGAGTGTCCGATCCTGCATCGTGTACTGGATGCGTTTTCCGTCCACGATCTGCTGACCCAGTAGGGCAACCATCTGAGTGATATTTAGGTTGTCTCCTTTGGCACCGGCCTTGACCATCTGAAGAAGACGGTTATGGGCCGGAAGAGAATCAGACACTTTGGATGTGATTTTCGCGCTAATCTCTTTGAGAGTGTTGGTGATCTGGTTCTCGAGTTCAGCGCCGTCCGTACGACCCGAGATATTCACAAACCGACCGGCATGAACATCGGTCAAGATCTCTTGGACCCGCTTCCGACCATCGGCAAGAGATCCGTCCACATAGGACACCGTCTCTTTGTTGGAAATTAGATCCGATGCACCGGTCGAAAACCCCGTGTGAAGATTGAACTTGGTCACAATCGACTGGACTTCGTTAATGAACTGACCGCATCGATCGGACCCAAAGTCGTTAAAGATGACGTGGAGTACGCCCTCGGACGGGGTATTGAAGGCACCCTTGTTGAGGACACCCTTGACGAGCCGCCCGTCTACGAGTTTCACCTTCTCGTTGAATGTCATCGGTGGAAACACTGCGGAGATGACATCCGTTCCTAGATGTGCCCCATCCAATCGTGGAAAGGACCGCAGAGGTTTCTTAATCCGACTGAGCATGTTCATGACAGCCTGTTCGTGAATGCGAACGCTCGGATTCGAGATACGGTATGCTCCGGTAAGTGTATCCTGCACCATCTGAATGATAGGAGCATTCAGTCGAGGGGATACAATGAGTCGAGTGACACTGGCAAGTTTGGATAGCTCTGTTTCGGCGGCAATCGACTGCGGCACGTGCATATTCATCTCGTCTCCGTCAAAATCAGCATTGTACGGTTTTGTGGCACTCACGTTCAGTCGGAACGTCGAGTACGGGAGAACCTTCACCCGGTGACACTCCATAGAACCCTTGTGTAGAGATGGCTGTCGATTGAAGAGAACATAATCTCCGTCAATGAGATGCCGATGAACAACGTCGCCTTCGCGGAGGTCAATCATATCGGCATTCACATACTTGAGAGAGATGGTGCGCTTATCATCCTTCAGAAACACGGATTTTGCGCCCGGGTGTTTGGATGGACCGTTGCGTACGTACATCAGTAGACGATCTCGGTTGTAGGGGTTGACCATTTCCGGCTTGGTCAGATTTGTGGCAATCTCGAGAGGAACACCGAGTTCGTCCACATCAATATTGGCGTCCGGAGTAATGACCGAACGAGCCGAGAAATCGACACGTTTCCCCATGAGATTCCCGCGTACTCGGCCGGTCTTTGCACCCATTCGAGACTTGAGGGTCTTGAGAGGTCGTCCAGACCGTTGAGCGGCAGGAGGCATACCCTTGATGTCGTTATCCACATAGGTAGCGACGTGGAACTCGAGCATCGCCATGTGTTTCTCAATATAATCGCGTGGTTGACCCTTGTCGATCTGTTCTCGGAGTTTCTGATTGGCGCGAACAATATCGATGAGTTTGTGAGAGAGGTCATCGTCCATACGTTGATTGTCGTCCATCACAACGGGGGGTCGGACCGTGAGTGGAGGTACCGCCAGAACCGTGCATACCATCCACGCCGGGTGAGAGTACTTGGGGTTGAGTCCAAGAATCCGGATGATTTCATCCGTCATGCGTTGGAAACAGCGGAGAACCATCTCGGGTTGAATTGGTACGTCCTGATCATCACCACCCAGGAGTGATCCTTGCAGGGTGCATACTGTTCCTGGAATTTTCTCGACCTTTTTGAGGACGGGGGTACTGCATGTGCGGCAAGATACCCGAGCATTGGTTATTGATTTCTTGGTTGGTTTCAAAGCTTTGAATTTGAAGTCTACCGTTCGAGCTCGGATATCGCTCAACCGAGCCACTCCGGACAGCGGACTGTTGACCAGTTCCCCCATGCTATCTGCAATATACAAGTGAGAGCAGTTGATGCAAACACAGTAGAGAATCTTCTCGATATACTCGAGGAACTGATAGAGGTAGACCGGTCGAGCCAAGGTAATATGACCAAAGTGTCCTTGGCACTGCAGATTGGTGTGTTTGCAGGTGGGGCACACTTTGCCCGAGTCGATGACGCCGAGTCGAGAATCAAAGACACCGCCGGGGACGGGGTTATTGCCCTGGTTGGTTTTGTCGGTGATAATCTCGACGACGCTACGGCGAAGAACTTCATCCGGAGAGATGATACCGAACTGAACACCGGTGATGAGGTCGGACATTCTTCTTATTATACAGTCACCAATATGTAAACGAGTTTGTCCGTTTTTAACGGTTATCGAGTCTTGGCGGAAAACTCCTTCATGTTGGCAACAAAGTCTGGTGTCAGTTCGGGGGGATACCCTAGTTGAGATGTTAAATATCCTATGAAGGAGGTATATTCATTTCCACGTTGGTCGAGAAACGTAGGAGTGTCCTTTATTTTGTGAGAATCAAACCATGCCAAGGTCAGGCGTACAAGTCGATCAAACTCAATATAGTCGGTGGGTCGGATCGACCGTAAATAGCTATTCATTGCGTCAATGGGTTTACGAGGATTATTCTCCATTATATATAGGGAGGAATCCCTGAAGCACAGATGTCCGAGTTGGTTAAGGAGAGAGGCTTAAGTCCTCTTGGTTCGACACCGCGTGAGTTCGAGTCTCACTCTGTGCACATCCGAAGATAGCTCAGTTGGTAGAGCGGAGGATTGTAGATGTCTATCCATCTATGTGAAACTCCTCAAGTCGCTGGTTCGATTCCGGCTCTTTGGACATACCCTAAAAAATATAATTGACCGGTTCTTTAGCTCAGTTGGTAGAGCGTTTGATTTGTAATCAAAAGGTCGCAGGTTCGATTCCTGCATGAACCACCGGTGGTTTGTTAGCTCAGTTGGTAGAGCATTCGGCTGTTAACCGAAAAGTCGCAGGATCAAACCCTGCACAGACCGTCCCCAAACTTAAAAAGACATACAAAATATGGTCTGTTAGCTCAGTGGTAGAGTGTCCGGCTACGAACCGGAAAGTCGCAGGATCAATCCCTGCACAGACCTTCTCCAAACTTAAAAAGACATACACCCAGCCTGTATAGCTCAGTGGTAGAGCGCTTGAATTCTAGTCAAGTGGCCGTGAGTTCAACTCTCACTATAGGTTTTGCTCTCGTAGCTCAGTTGGTAGAGCGTGGTGCTTATACAACTATGAATGTATACAAAGACACCCCAAAGTCGTGAGTTCAATCCTCACCGAGAGCATTTTTGCGTTTGTAGTTCAGTGGTAGAATGCGAGATTTCCAATCTTGTGACCCGAGTCCGATTCTCGGCGGACGCACTTTTTTTGAATCGAGTGAAACCACTCTATTCAAGAAACAGCACCGTCACCACCATTTTATAGTGAAAACGGATTTGTTATCACAGAGCTACATCGTTGGGTATACAGACATGATGAGCACCCCCACTCTTGGACCCGAAGTGACAAAAGACGAGATGGCAGCCTATGTACATGCAACCTATCCAGAAGGAAAAGGTGGTGAAGGTTATCGAGTCAACTTGGTAACATTTCTGAAAACCGTCGTAGGACGACCGATCCACAGTACCCTTCTATTAGACATACCATCCAAGAACAAGGAACGCCAAAACTACTGTAACCGACGCTGGGAAGAAGTGTATTCTCTAGATCGTCTACCCTTTGTTAACTGGAACCATCCCGACGGAAAGACCGTCGGACTCAAACGAGAACATTGGTGCCTTCTGTCAGAAACACCAATTGCTGCAGAAACCGGTCGTGGTGTCAACAAAAAGATCTCCAGTCAAGTCTTTGCTCGAGACAATTCAACCTGCAGACGATGTGGAGCCGTCGCCGGAGAACGGCATCATCTCTTTCCCGATAAACTCGTTCGACTCCATGTAGGACATCTCCTCCCATTCATTCATGCAGATCCCACCAAAAAATACACTGTCGACGACTTTGTTACACTCTGTTCCATGTGTAACGAAGGCGAAAAAGCAGATACACTCACCACCGAAGACAAACGCACCATGCTGCTTCGACAACAAGCAACCATCACAGCACTCTTATCCTCCCTATAACATACAAATGGCGAAACTCACGATGAAACTTAGACCCTCACGTCGACCGGGTAAAAAATACGACGCAATTTTTACCCGTCCCGATGGTTCTCATATCACCACCTCATTCGGAGCAACCGGATACTCTGATTTCACAAAACATAAGGATACCACTCGCAAACAACGGTATATCATTCGTCACGCCCGTCGTGAACATTGGAATGATCCAACTACACCCGGTAGCTTATCTCGTTGGATTCTGTGGAATAAACCCACGGTCCGAGCATCCCTCGCAGACTTTAAGAAACGGTTTCGACTCAAATAGTTGATTCACGGTGTTCATTCGATATGGTGGCATCCACAAACTGCCCCCACGTCATGGTATAATCAGTTTTTTTGTATAGATTCATATTCTTCAGAAAGGAATTCATATACACAAACATGATCGTACCTACCACCACCGAATAGATTGACCAGTGCATTGATTGATTCATGCACAAAATTAGACGGCAGTGAACGTACCCGTCTTACGCTTCGGAAGACGACGGGTCAACAGCTCACGCTGCGTTCCTACAGTGGACGTATCGTCTCCCTCCGCAATACCTTCAATTGCCCGAAGCGCCTCCGATACTTTGGTAGGATTATCTCCAAAGTGAATCAGCAACTGAGTACGGATGGTATTTCGCTTGATTGCCGGTTTGAATGTCCGCACACTTCGAGAAATCGTCCCCGTCGACATACCCTCCAGCTTAAAATCGTCAAGGTCATTGTCACGCATATACGTGAGAACGACCTCTCCTAGAGCCTTTTTCTGTTCACGAATCTCTCGTATACGATCGCCGAGTCTTCGCGCCTCGTCGTCGAGCTCGACCCAACGACGTAGACCTTCGGTGAGCTCTCCTGCGACGGGTGCGGCCTCCTGTTGCTCCTGCGCCATCCTTATTTTCTTGATCGGTAGGATCCCTGTAAATGTACGGGCCGATGAATGGGAGTTTTCCAAGGGTTTCGCGCTGCTTGTTTACCTTGACATACACTCCAACCGAATCGAGAATGATTTTTCGTACAAACGGACCAAGTAACGGTACCAACTGAATCGCATTTAAGAATGCCGCACTCTTCTTACCTTCTGCCAACGACAGTCCAAACGTCATAAACCCGAGAATCGTGGGGATCACCAGACCGACCGCCGCAATAAGAAACCCCACTCCGAACGGAGCCAACGGTGCAGATATCGTTTCCACAATGTCTTCAATGTTGAAAATCAACTTGGGCGCTACATCCTGAAACACATCGATCGATGCCTTCAGAACTGGCCCACCTATATACGGATTGTCTTCGACCATCTTGAGCAACGCCTGGGGAGCCGTAAGAATTGAAATAATTCGCTGAGTTATATCACCCAATGTTCCTTCCTTCGGTGTAATCATTCCGAGAACCCAATCTGTAAACTGTTCAAGTGCCACTGCCGGATCCTCTGTATAACTTCCGCCTGTTCGTAACCGTTTGACACGATGCTTGATATAGTCGACGTATTTGTGACGGTCGTGAACGATATCCCAAAGTTTGATTAACCGGGAAGCAACATCCTCACTAAAAAATGGTATAATCCCCGCCTTATCCATAAACACCGTCTTGCGAATCTCGTCCGATGATCGTGGAACATGTCGTGTAAAATGATTGTACAGACTCAAATGACGTGATATCATATGCGGTATATCCGGATGACGAATGTACTTTCGCAGATACGTCTCCACTGCAGTATCCTCGGGAGAAGGGTCACCATGGTACGACCACATTGTATTACGCATCTAAAACTTCCAGCGCTTATCGCATTCTAGACAGGTTACAAAGGTCGTCATCGGCTCATCGGCACTGCGCGTCTGCATCTGATAATAATCGCAACGCGACTTTTTCTTGCAAACCGAACAGTACAGATAGATGGATGCACCACCCTTGTTGGAATACATGTGCTTGTCTTTTTCGATCTGCCGTTCCACCTGAGCCTTCCAACGCCCAATGTACAAATCCATCGGAGACATTTCCGCCAGTTGGATAGGAGTTACACTTCCACTATTCAGTTGCTCTTTCCAGTTGGTGGGATTCTCGACATATCCATCCTTTCCCTTGAGATTCTCGTATATGTGGATACACCGACCCCTATAGTGATTACAGAAGATTGGCGATGCCCATCCTGCATCGACACACAATTCGATACATTCACGAACAGATCGCTGCAAGAGAGCATGTTCTAGCTGGACAGCAATCTCTTCCGTGATCCCAATCTCTTGGAACCGAGTTCGCACCAATGCTCGTTGTGGGGTATCGGTATCGATATCCGGAGTCAAGACAATCTTTGTTCGCTGTTTCTTGACAATAATCGGTTTCTCATCGTCTTCCTTCTCTTTTTCGACCTCTTCGTCCTCTTCGTCCGCCTCCTCGTCCGCCTCTTCCTCGTCGTCCTCCGCCTCTTCGTTTTCCTCATCACCTTCGTCACATTCTTCTTGAGAATCGTCGTCGACCGTCCACATAGAATATAGTGATTCGTACTCGGAAGGTTTCAGTTGCACATATGCACTGGAGGGTTTCTCATAATTGTCTTCGTTCGATGCCTTCGTCAGCATAACCGCAATTGTACCGATGAAGATCTCATCCTGGAAATTACCACCCATGACGTGTTGATTCATATGTTCATCCGTGTCGGAACCGCTTTCGGCAAACACGGATACCCACATATCTTTGGCATGAATCTTTCCTTGGAACTGCATTCCGGGTTGCTTGAGCTTGGTTCGCAACCATTCGAGAACATCGGCACACTTGGCCGGGATTGCCACCTCGTGCAGCGTTCCGTTGGCCTGGATCGTAGTTGCAATCACCATTGATGAATACGGAAACTATACACCTTGGAACGTTCGTTTTGGAGTACGTAGAGGCTGGACGTACCTGAGTGACACATCTCACCAAAATGGATCGGATCGAGTGTAGAGAGATATGGTCAGTGTGGTTAAACTCGAGGGGAAGCACACATACCCTCATCCAGCGTAGAAAGCCTTCATACGATTTGACAACTACAAGATAATCAATCGTACAATGAGCGCATTTCCTGCCGCCTTTGGTTCCCGCCGTCCAGGTGGTACCGCAGAGTGGCGTCGGCGTACTCGTCCGGAGTCCGAGAAGCCGAAGCTAGAGATCAGCGAGATTCACTTTCCTGCACTAGGCGGGGCAGTGGTCGAGTGGGGTGCCGCCACGGCGCCCAAGATCGTCGGTGGCAGTCGGTTCTCGGAACTTGCTGCCGAGTGGAAGGCTACAGATGACCGTGCCGAAGAGGCTCGACGCATCGAAAAGTACGTCCCGCCGACCGCCTACGTCCCGCAGTACCCGCGCCTCCCGCTGCGGCTCCAACATGCCACTCGCCACGAGGAAGAGTGCTATTACGAGGAAAGCGAGTATGGGTACGGATCCGATGATGAGGATCGGCCACCGGCAGCAGAGGTGATCGCTGCTGCAGCGGCATGGCGTCGACCGGAGGAGGCTGCGGACGACGCATGGGAAGTCAAAGAGCGCCGTGTACGCAAAGCGCGAGTCGAGGGCGCTCCACGGCACTTGCCGGTCGTCGTCGAGAACGACGCAGACAACAACATCCCCATGGTCGAGACCTGGGAAGCACACGAGGATCGCCACGGCCGCGGCAGCGTCTGGTAAACAACAAAAATATACATGCTGAGGGCTACACGACTGAAAATAGAGAATTCACCCAGTTTTTGACTGTATCATTGCTGTATACAGTCCAAGACAGCAACACCACCAACACCGTAAAGAGGATCCCCCAGATCCCGCCGACCGCAATCCACAGATCGACAAACCAAGTCATCAGGTTATTTGCCACTATGTTCCGAGTGGCACTCGCAGCCTCCGCCGCTTTCGCACCAAGTTGTGACTGTTTGACTGCCGTGCCCGACTCGGGAACTTCCGCCTTGTTCGGAATACGTCGACAGCGCATATACACTTTTCCATCTTTCTTCGACATGCTGCTATCGATTTTTTCACCATCATTGTAAAACACTTCTCGATCTCCCACCTGCTGCAGTGGTCGATTCCCCGGAGGAACTTGAGACGTCAGTCTCGCAAACTCGGATGGATCCATCGTCACCGAATTGGAAAACACAATCCATGTCACCGACGGCGTACACGGAGGAACCACATCCGAGCCTTCATACACAAAAAATCCCTTTCCTTCCGGAACAATATCCTGAAGCATCCAATCGCTTCCCAACGTCACCGGGGTCGGTTGGTCTGGTGTCGTCGGGTACGGAACAAATCGACTGAAAAACGATGTGGATGGACTATCCCCCGGCGCAGTTCGCACGGGCACCGACACTGCAAGAGTATATCCCTTTGGATTTGTGAAATACGTCACAAACTCTGCTTCGGCACGTATATTTTCAACCGTGTGTTGCGCAGGAATGTACAGCACCGAGGTATTCGCAGTGTACCCCTCTCCGTTGAAACGAGCGGTGGGGTGCACCGTTCCATAGGTGAGCACAAGTCCTTTGGTACTGTCTATCGACGCCGACGCTTGAGGAACCGCCACCTTATCCAGTACCAAATCACAGAGACGGTCGCAGGGCAATGCAAACGAACGCGATAAATTCACCGGTGATTGATGCGGGGCACCACAAGCCTTCTCCACCTCTGGCCAGGTGTCTGACGATGCAAAAATGCTCATTATCTACTGTTCACCAACTAATTTACGCATGTCGAACTACGGCATCGCCACAAAGTCATGAATCGATTCTTCCGGGTCTCCCAGCCACACGAGCGATTGTTCGAGTTTCGCCTTCTGTTTCTCCTGGATCGTGATGTCGATCGTGTCCCTGAAATACATGGACGTCACATGAACGTCGTGCTTGGTGTTGATGCGATACGCCCGGAAGATGCTCTGCTTCTCGAGAAACGGATTCCAGTCCGGCGCTGCATTGATGACATGGTGTACCCACGGTAGTGAGATCCCTACGCCTCCCGCCTGGATCTGCAGTAACAGCACCGTCGGCTGCAAGAACGACAGAACGTTCTTGGCTATGTCTTCCGGAACATGATTCTCCAGAATCTTCGAGAGCTCCGAGTGAGGAAGCGAGACCGTTGGCTTGGTCTCGAGTAGCCGTCGTGCTGCCTGACTCGTAGACCCGTCCAGAATGTCCACCTCCATACCCGCGGCAGTAAACCGATCCTTCAACAGTCGAATCTCGTCCTTGAAGTGCGTAACCACCATCGTAGAACGGCCGTGGAGTACATCATCTCGTGTAAGTTCCAGGATCTTGTTGGCCTTGGTCACCTTTGTGGGGTCCCAGTCTCCCACCTCGATATCGCCCGGAAGCTGAGCGGCCCAGACCTTCTCCGAGTTGAGGACAAGCTGGGGGTGGATCGCCGCCTGACGTTGACGCATGAGCATAGTCAGCATCATGCTTCCCTGTTGACGCCAAGGAATAAGCCGTTGATTCTGTGCGATCCAACGGTTCGTGTCGTCGATGCGACCGGCCACATAGTCGTACAGCCGTTGCTCCTCCACAGACTCGAAGGAGTAGACCATCTTGGTCATCGTCAGCTTGGGACCCACCGGGAGGACGTCCGCTCGTAACTTGCGGAGAAAGTAGTGCTTGAACGCGACTGCTTTCACCCTGTCATCCGTGGGACGGAGAAACATCATGTAGGGTATCATGTCCGAGTCTCGGTTGTTGAACGGAGTGGCGGTGATCCCCCAACGGAACCGAGCGATGGCTGCGAGGTTCCGCATCTTGAAGAATGTCTTGGAACGGTTGCGCATAATGTGCGCCTCGTCAACAACAACTCGATCGAAGAACTGCGCCTCCAGCCATTCGTGGTTCCGGAGTACGGACTGATGGGTAACCACTAGGACGAGCGGTCTCGCAGCCGGGAGTTCCTCTATCTTGGTTCGCACGTCAAACGCAAAGTTTGAGTGTTCACGGAGGGTAGAGGCCCAGGACTCGATCGTACTCTTGGTCGTAAGAACGACTGTACGACGAACAAGACGGCTGCGGATGAGAGCACACATGATGTGCGTCTTTCCGAGTCCCATCTCGTGACACAGGAAGCCACCGGGGGTGACGCGATCCTGTTCACGGATGTCCATCCATTCAATGGCTTCTTGTTGGTACGAATACATTCTAGGCTGTCTACGCTGATGAGGGTATGTGCGCTTCCCCTCGAGTTTAATCACACTCATCCGTTTTACATGAGCTTACTCCAATCCATTTTCGTGAGAATAACGTCACTCTTGTTCCGAGAATGTTCCTTCAGAATTTGTAAAGAAGTCTAGGCGTAACACAATGACGGATACTACCCAGAATCTGGCGGCCGCGTCGCTGACATTTAGTGTATTGTCCTTTCTAGTGTTGTCGATCGCTCTTGTTGTTTACTTTTTCCCATCGTTCTCCGCGACTATCTCCTCTGGTCTCGGTTCGTTACGCGGTTCCTCGTCCGGTGGATTCGTCGATTCACTCAAAATGATGGGAGCCTTTCTGGGAGCATTCTCTCCGGATATTACGTTACTTGCAGGGTTTGTCTCCGACATTATGAACGGCAGTTTCCGTTATTCCGTCACATCTCTCATTGGTGTTTTCTCCGTGATTGTACATTGGATGATTATGGGGCTGTACGGTATGATTACCGGGACCCGAGTCATGCCCTCATCCAATCCGGTATCCGCAGTGACATCCGCCGCAGAGGCTGTGACATCGGCTGTCGCCGAAATCGGTGCACTCGGGGTGGGGGCAGCGAATGGATCCACAACCGGGTCTACAAATCCTGGACCCGATGGTGCAAATATTGGGCCGTCACGAATTCCGGCAGGTCCTCGTCCGGAAGTTCGTCGTCCGGTAGATCGAAGTGTCGCCGACACAAACCCTTCTTCTAGATTCCCTATATCCCGAAAAACTCGTAAGACTGCGGAAGAGTCTGCAGCTCAAACACAACTTCTAGCAGCAAATGGGTTACTCGGAGGCGCACTTACCGGATATCTCGCAGATAAATTCAACCCGTGTTCCATTCGTGGATTGGGAATGTTTGACATTTCTCAATCGCCGATGGGAATGGTTGCTCTTTCGTCTGTATTTATGGTGTATATTCTCGACATGACGGTGAATGCGAAACGTTCCGCTACCGACACCATCATCTATCTACTTTTTGCCGGAGGTGTATACGGATTGAACGTCTTTGCATACAAAGAGTTCAAGTGCTACGGGAATACGTACTCGGAGATTCTACGCTCGACACTCATCCCGATCGCCATCGGAAGCACCCTCGGTGGTATTGGATTTGGAATCCTAAATTCCACATTTCCTAGTTATCTTCCTCTAGATTCGCACACGATTGGCAGCCCGGCAGCTCCAGGTGGATCCACTTGTTCCCCACCGAACGACAAGGATCAGTTTGTATGTGACGCATACAAGGACGGAAAAAGAGTGTCGAGCACCACGGTAGGGTAAGCCGTTACTGCGTCGTTGCCTTCTTAAGAGCAACATAATACGGAAACATCTGCGTTCCACGACACATGGCAAGAGTAGTATCGTTTCGCCGAACCACCATACACGGTACCGACGTCACCCCAAACTGCGCGACCATCTTCTGTGGATCATTCGCAATATCCACAAACGTCCATACACACTCACTATACTGTTCGTGAAGCTCGTCTATCACCGGTTTGACGACTGCACACGGCTCACATGTCTTGGATGAAAAGACATAGACCTGTACCACCGAATCAGTCGTCTCCGGTAGCAAGTGTTGCTGACTCATCGGTTGTAGTCTCTAGCTTCGTTACGGTTAAATGCGTTTGTTCAATCAGTCGATAATGCTGTTTTCCACCGATCTTGTTCTTTTCGAGTTCATACTTTTTTCCTTGTAGCGTCTTTTTGAGAGCAGACAGCAATCCGCTCTTGAGGGCAGTGAATTCCAGACTGTCCAGATTCTCACGAATGAATCGGACAAGATCCAATTCGGAAATTGGAGCACCCATAATCGCCAACGGTATACCCGGAAGTACAAACTCGGATGGCTCCGTATTTCGAATCACTTTGACATCCGTTGTGTAACGAACAATCTCTCCGGCGTCGACTGCATTTCGAGCAAGTTCATCCGCAACTCGATTCCATTTGGAATGCTCGTCCGTACCGCTCGTATGCGCCTTGACGTGGACAAACACATATCCTCCGTACTGTTTGAGTACATCGAGAATCCGCTCAATGATATCCCGATGAACCACCGGTTTTCCTTCGGCAGTTTTCCAGTCTCGACGTTTCCATCCAGGGTACCATTTGGTCAAACAGTTGATCGAATATTCGGAATCCGAATGAACATGCACCACAATATCTCCCGGACTGCCTCGTAACGTCAGTGCCCGTCGAAGTCCCATATAAATAGCCGTCAATTCAGCAGTCTGGTTCGTCTGAGACCCTTCGTGAAGAGGTTCACCCCACGACTGATCCAACATGTCCGGGTACACGACGGCGATTCCAGCTCGTGCACCCTTTTGTCCGTTGTGGGTGCATGAACCGTCGGTATAGATACGAATCATTTCTTTACATTGAGGGGTTGTTTTCGTAATTCGTTTTCATCCACAATGCGTTTCCAGAGTGCAACCGTCTGAGGTGCAGACCCGACGACCTGTGGCACGGTATGACGGATCGGGACAATATACCGAAGTACACATCGACTCAAAATTGCATTCTGGATATTGTTGAGAAGCTCGACGTGGAACCATACTCGACACTTGTAGCTTTTGGTTTCCAACCATCGTCGAAGAGTTTGCTGACATGCTAAACTCAAAAAGTGAGAATGCCATACCATAAGAACTTTGATGCGACGTTGCGATTTGGCCGTGACCCAGATCTCAAACTGTTTCGAGAATTCTTCTACAGAACACACCTCGGCGGCGTCGATCTCCGATGCCTCTAATTCGAGTTCATGTTTTTGTGTATACTCTTTCCACCGAATACGGGTCATGGTTTCATCCAGAGGTTCGTGACACACCATATGCGGTGGAGGGAACACGTCCATTATGAAGACAGAGCGAGGGTGGGCGTAACAATTTTCCGCACCGGGATCTCGGCATGTACCACATACAGACTATTCTCGGTGAGCACAATATAGCAGCCCTCAATCTTGTAGATATTCTCAATCGGCGATGTGTACTCCTGATCCGACTTGACCAGGAGCTTCGTGTCCTCACGAACACCGATCGAACATTTCTTGTCCAGACTATCCGGCCAATAATCGAGCATGATGGGGCGATCATCGCTCACCGCAATCTGGGCAGCACGAAGGAGAACCCCCGCCGGAGGTAGACGAAGACTTGCAGACGACCCGGCGGCGGCAGATGCGGCGGAAGGAGCACTCATCTTTGTTTGAAAGCTGCATCCTGTTCCGCGTATATAAACGCAACCGCAGCAAAAAACAGTCACATGCAAACATATACAGACTTTTTGTTCTTTTTTTGTTTATAGCTTGGAGACATCGTCCAGCTTGAACCGACTGCGCATCCCGAGGCAAGGTGTATCCGTCTTGGGAATGGCATAGAGCTCCTTTGCTTTGGCAGTCACGAGCTTCACAATCGGATGCGTCTTGCCAAATCGAGTGACCAACGCCTTTACCGAATCAAACAGAAACGTCGTGAGCTGATCTGCACTCTCGATGAGACTCTTGTCCGTGGGCTTCCGAACCGTCTCGACCAACTCGTCGAGAGCATTCGTCATGGCGGGGACGATCACGTCCTCGTCGACCAGGCCACGCAGATGCAATTCGGTCACAAACATTCCAAAGCCACGCCGAATCTCTTTGCGCTTCATCCACTGACAGATCTTGTCGTCGTAGGCCGGATCGGAAGACGACGGGTACACAATCGTCTCGGTCTGATCAAACATCTTGTGGAAGATGTCAATCGAACAACTAAACTGCAGATCCTCCTTGATCAGCGGAACATCCTTCAGCAGAATCTCAAAGAGATTGGCCATGAGCTTGGAGAAGAACGGCATCGATACTCCTCGGTTGAAGAGCAGTGACACCACTCGCAGTCGGAACATCTCGTCACGCTTCTGAAGCAGTGCCAGAATCGATGCCGCGGCAGTCCCGATGGTAGACGTCGCAACCTTGTTGCTAATCCCCACGATTGTCTCGTAATCGGGGTCGTCCGTACGCAGTACCATCTTCTTCATCTCCACAAGAGCATTCTGTCGCCACGAGAGAGCCGACGATCCAGCTGCCGCAATGCTCGGAGGCTTACGGAACGTCGTCGGTTTCTTGGCGTAGGTGTGCGCAACCGGCATCACCTGCATCGTTGCAATAATGTCACGAATCGTCGCGGGGAGGGTCAAGAGGTTGGCGGTCCTCAGTGCGTAAATATCAGTAGGATTCATTGTAGTCGCCATGGGATTCTTTTCGTTCGGCCAAACACGAATCCGTTTTGATGAGTTATATTTTAATGTCTATCTACAAATGGCCGAAGCATTTCCTATCACACCTAAAGTTGCCGCTATCTCCGAGATCACTGCTGCAATCACCGACACGGATGCAGTTCCGGCCGACGTATTTCTAGCGAATGTACTCTCCAAGATCTCGAAACCTCCAACCAGCGGAAAAGAGGCGCTCCATCTATTCAAGTACCTGATGGTGTCGGAGATCGAACCCATCATCGAGAAACTCACACACACTCTGGTTGCCAATCTACCGGACGTCGAAAAGAAACTAGTTCTCACTGCACTGAAAGCCACCGAGACCATAATCAACGGATGCGGATGCTGGGGAAAATAAAAAAGTACACAAAAACGGATTCGTGGAATCGGATCTATCGAAACAGACTGTGAATAAACTAGGGGAAAGCTCACATACCCCTCTCTGCCGAAAACTCTTACGCGAAAGATCTCCATAAAGAGTATAACCATGGCCGGGACTCCCGAGTCGACAAAATTCCCAAGTGTTTGGGTTTTGTGGTACTTTGACCCCCGGAACAAAGACTGGAGCCTCAGCAACTACAAACAAGTTGCCGACATCTCCACACCTCAGCAGTTCTGGACCGTTGTGTCTGCCATTCCCAAAGAGTCGTGGGAGTGCGGATACTTCTTCTTTATGAAGCGCGGTGTTCGACCGATCTGGGAAGTGCCTGAGAACGAGAACGGTGGATCCTGGTCCAAGCGAGTCCTAACTCGCGAGATCCACGAGATTGCGATCGAACTGATGGTATACGCGGTCGCCGGATCCGGTGGACTCTTCTCGTCTCGCGGGGAGACGTTTACAGGGCTATCGTTCTCACCCAAGGGCGAACATAATGTTGTGAAGATCTGGAACAACACGACCACCGTCTCGAACGCCAAGATCTTTCTGAATTCAGCAATTGAAAAGTTTCCAATCACGGACGACGTCGTTTACACTGCTCACAAATCGCGGCGATGGTAGTGAACCAGTACACGGACTGCTTCATCGCGAGAGCCTGGAGGAATCTTAAAGTCTGTATCCTGAACCCTAGACCATAAAGAAGAAACACCGAACATGTTTTTCATTGGGTAATCGGCCGGGAATTCGAGTCCTGCAATTCGGGCACGTTCCAAGAGACCCCCAAGCTTACCAACATCACCCACCAGAATACAGAACCAAGCATCATTCATAAGTGTATCCGCATCCAGAGTCGCAGCTTCCGATTTTGCACCTTTGGACGTAATCGTCTCTCCAAACAGCGACGTCGACCACTGTGCATTGAAGTCGGCGAGTTCCGTGACCGAACCTTCATACCCTTGTACGGCCACATCATCATAATTGTAATTGGCCACTTCCGGTGCCTCGTCTTGGCTTTTACGTAACCACATGGATGCAGCGCCATCAAAAGTACGATCGGCCACAGAATAAGGCGTTGACCGTTTGTGATCCATTTATACTTGGAGATGTTAAAATACGTAAATGCTAAACTATATAGAAAACGGATACCGTATATGTGTATCTATATAAGAGCATGGGCTCGACCGAGACACAGGTTCGCGAATTTCAGTCGATATATCCTACACTGAATGCCAAACAGAAAGAAAGCCTCTACCGAGCAATGTTACTCGATTGTGATGCCATCGATACGACGGCGCCTCATTTGAAGGACGCAGTCAACTATCTGAAAGACAAACTCTGTAGTGAACCGTTCCTCGGTCGTTTATCGTTCATGACCGACTTTCATACATACGATTTCCTCAAAAAACTAGTGGTCAATTCATTCTTTCTGACGAACGATACGTTTGTATTTCCACAGACGTACGTTGCGTGGAAACAAGTATTTCTAAAGTAAATTTAGCACGGATGTAGATAATGATGGATGAATATGGTCTACTGTGTATAGGTCTGGCACTTATTTTTTTAGTGGCAGTACTGTACGGTCATACTCGGCGAGAACAATTTAGCATCGACAATTCATCCGTGTGGGATTCCGTTCGAGTCGAAGTGGAAAAAGAACTTGCCGCAAAAAAGATTGATTACGATATCGCCGGATTTCGTAAAGCTGTTCTCGCTCAAAATAGTTTTTTCACGGATTCTAGCTCTCTGGACACGTATTCACAGCTATTGGGTATCCCCGTGGGGGTTCCGGATGTATCCCAAGTGACCAACACCAACCGACTGTTTGACGAACGGATACGCTTGATTACCATCGATATGAACGCAGCCAACGCAAAAAGCACAATCAACGATCTAGAGTTTGCTCACAACAATGGTCTGGCGATTGCGGTTCTCAAGACATTGGCACGAACGTATATGTTTCAACAAGTGACAATCATCACAAAATAGTGGTACAGTATAAATGTCCGGCGTACTCTCCCAAATGGCTGCAGCACACCCTTCGATGACGTACCATGCCCCAGGAGGTCCTGGACTTGTTCAACCGGCCGGTGGAGATTCCGAATCCATTCCACTGCCTCTCGTACAGGGGGGTCGCCGACGCCGCGGAAGAAAATCCCGGCGGTCGCACAAGTCCACGAACCGTCGTCGGTATAGAAAGACTCGCAGACAATCATGCAAATAGATAATGAAGCAATTTGAAGTGGAAGTATCCACGAATGTCAAGAAAGGTCTCGGAGGAAGAACATCTGTGGATATACCGATGTTGTTTCGGTTTCGAACCGACAAGATTCGAGGAATGTGGATGCACGGAATGAAAGTACCCATCGATATCGTATGGATACGCCACGACGGAATGGTACTCGATCTATACTCGCGAGTACAGACTACCGATGAGAATGTATTCGTGTCGAGTCAACCCGCTCGATTTGCGATCGAGTGTGCCGCCGGGACCGCCCAGCGCCTCGGATTGATTCCGGGTCGCCGCATCCGGATTGCCAAACAAGGAGAGTCGACATTCGTATTTTCAGACACATCGAGAATGTAATGTAAATGCAAATGAGTGATGTTCTCGTCGAGGCCAAGACCGTACAGACCGGAGCCTTCCGTACACTTGTCGAGGCACTTCGCTGCATTTTGGTCGAGATGAACTTTACCTTCGATAAGGACGGGATTCGAATGATTGCCATGGACAATACCCGAACAGTCCTTGTTCACATGCGTCTCGCTGCGTCTCAGTTCGAAAAGTATACCTGTAACACCGATACCCTTGTCGTGGGGCTCAACACCGATCATCTATACCGTATCGTAAAAACGGTCACCAACGATGATATCATGACTCTTCAGGTGGACAAGAGCGACAATAACCACATGAAAATCATTCTGGAGAATGGAGACAAGAAACAGGTGACCAAATACAGCCTGTCTCTACTGGATCGCGACGAGCCCAACATCGATATGCCGTCCACAGAGTTTAGTGCCCGGATCACCATGCCTTCCGTTGATTTCCAGAAAATGTGTCGTGATATGACCCTTCTCTCGGCCAAGACGGTCGAGATCAAGAGCGTTGGATCGTCGATGGTCTTTGGATGTAAGGGCCAATTCGCATCGCGGACAACCGTGATGGGGGGAGATCCCGAGAACGAGTTTAGTATCCAGAAAGAGATTCGTGATGAAATCATTTCTGGACAGTTTTCACTTCCCCATCTGGTCCTGTTTACCAAGTGTACCAATCTATCGAACAATCTGGAACTGTTTATGAAGAATGATTGGTTTCTAATGATCAAGTACGTCATTGCCAATCTAGGCGAGATCAAGCTATGTCTGATGCCGGTGAGTACCACGACCCCTGCTTAACTAAGATTCCTACCCGTGTGAGAGGATCCACCCATATGAACCGGATTCTTGATGAAATAAACGACTCCCACTCCCGCAATTGCTCCACAGATGACGACCAACAGAAGTATCGACACGAGTTCCCGCGCACCTCCCTTCATATTTGTCATTTGTATTATCCATATACATTATTCTGCCCTGCACCATAGGCTAGACCGTCCATGTAGGGTTCCTTCTTATTGCGATTGGCAATCCAAAAATATGCGATCACGCCAACCAACGCAACAATCATCATGGCTGCGACCCCCGCGGCGATTCCAAACACCCGGTTCTTTTGATCATATGTGATGAATGCCTCTTCTCCCATTTATCTTATGATTCCACAAGAAATGGGTACACGAATGCCGCTACCACCACACCGAGTACCACAATATCGACAGTTCGTACGATTTTTTGGTATTTGACAGGAAGGGCGTCAAACTCTCGTGAATATTCCGCCGGTTTGAAAAACTTGCTGTACCACCCAAGTATCGTTGGTCGTAGATGATCATTACAGTCAAATAGAACATCATACCAAGCCAATAAAATATACGCAGCATTCGCAAGTAAAAACGCTACAACCATTCTGTGTAGGAACGACGAGGGCCGAGGTAACCAATACACCGTGAGGATCATTCCCGAGAACACAATACACTTCCAGTTCAAGGCCAACGGAGTTCCGAATAGACCACCACCCATTATGTGTATCCGGTTATAAGAATATATACACCACCGCACCCACCAAAGCACTGAACACCACCACATCTAGAAATACAATGAATGCACTCACTAGATTTGCAGCAAATCGAAGTCGACCGGTAGACATTTGTTTGTATAATCCACAAGATTGCGACCTTTCGTAACGGTACTCACCAAAACGGATTGGATCGAGTGTAGAGAGATATGGTCAGTGTGGTTAAACTCGAGGGGAAGCACACATACCCTCATCCAGCGTAGAAAGCCTTCATACGATACAAGTCTTTCTGAACACACACCATGTCCACAGCGATGGAGATTGCTCTCGAGCGAATCTACGACTGGCGGTTCGGGACACCTCTCGACCTGAGTGAGCTCGGACTCACAGGGCTCCCGAGTATCCCTGACGGAGTGGAGGAACTGAACGTTTCGTACAATGAACTTCAGTTCTTACCGAACGACCTGCCTGACACCATCCAGGAACTGAACGTCAGTCACAACTGGCTGACTGAGCTTCCCGACCCACTTCCCCGGGATCTCTTCTTTCTGATCGCAGACCACAACCGACTGACTCATCTTCCGGAGTATATGCCCAACAGCATCGCAGTCCTCAACGTCGGGTCCAACCAGCTGACGCACCTGCCCGACACGCTCCCGGAAGACCTGGACGAGTTGAACCTACAGTTCAACCAGCTCACGTATCTACCGGATACGCTTCCGGATGGCGTGACGAGTATTATCGTGTGCGGGAACCCGATCACCCTCCTTCCGGAGCAGATGCCCTCGGAACTCAGGAAACTCAACATCTACAAAACCAATATCACAACGTTCCCCGCCGCGTTCCCACCTCCCCATATGGTGCAGCTCACCGTCGATCCAAGTATCGGGATGTTGGCTCCGACACTTGATTCGATACACTGGTTGGGACGGAGGTTCGTTCCAGCAATCAACTTCAATTACGAGGAGATCCCCTTGTTCGTTCAAACGATCAACGAGTTGGCCGAGACCGAGTCTCGGGAGCGCTGCATCCAGCGCTGCAGCCACGTCTGGCAGGAACTGTTAGAGGTCAGCCTTCACCCAGACAGGGTAGGCACTATGCTAGGAGAGGGCGTCTCGCTCGGCGACATGTAAGTACGTGGAGTATGTATGTGAGGGATGGACTGTTTTTGCATGTCTAATGTTTGCGTGTTAGTTTGTGAGGGCGACCGTGTTTGATAGTCCAACGAGTTCCGGTCTTCTTCTCCCACTTCTTTAAGAGACCCTTACGCTTGGCGGTTTGGCTCTTCTTGATACTGACGATCCGACCATACTTGTTGTACTTGAGGTGCTTCTTCGTCAAGCCCCCCGGCGTATGGTGCGCGGTGTTGTGCATCACCTCCGCCCGAGATCCAACTGCTCGTACATGCGATCCTCCGGTTGGTACGTCTGTCATTTGTTTGTATACACGTTCTACTTTTTTCCGCTACTTGGGAGATATACGCCGATGCACATCGGCGTCCGATATAATTAGCTCGTGAGGAGCTTCCAGATATAATACACTACTGAAGAACGGAGACATGGCATTGTGAGATACGATATCCCGTATTTTTTCGTTCGCCACCAATGTCTTGAGTAACCTCTGTAAGAGTTTATCCTGATTCAGCGTCGGGCGCACCGTTTTGATTTCGACTCGACATGATGCACCATTCCACGCACACAAGTTTCCTTCACAATTGTCTGAACTACACGGGGAACGCATTTTCTTCACAAAGAGCGGCGGATTCGTTGCCTCTGTGAAGGTCAAGGTATCCTCCATCCATCGCTGAAGCAGTGGAGTCACTTCGGCAACCGATGGGGTATACTTTGCGAGGGCATTTCGTAGCGGACGATACTCTTCTCCACGGTGTATGTCGTGTGCCAACTGATACAACAAAAAATCAAAGACCTCCGCCTCGTACGTAATCGATCGAGATGTCGTGGATAATTGTACATCCGGTGCACCCCAGACGAGAGCATCTTCACCATGAGTCTGCACGGTATCGAATACTTCGTCGCTATTTCCCGACACGGAATCACTTCGCACCGGGATACGTAATCCCGACGCCGTAATAATCTCGTTGGTGACACCGGCTCGATTCCCTGCATCGTGAGCATACACATACCCCGCGTGAAGTCGAGATGCGTCCTTCAGATACTCGATCATATCCGAGTGTGTAGGAAACTGATCCGGAGCAATATCGGCATACCCGGATATCCGACCCTCTATAAACGTGGGGATCTGAGAGACCGGCTTGAACGGTAACAAGATCGTCTCCGGCAAAAATACCGCCTGAGCCCGGCCGTACGGATCCATAATCACCTGCATCTCGGGGAAACGAGTTCGCAGAGCCGGAATCGTATTTATGAATGCAAATGCCGTATCGATCGTGGGTATATCCGATACACATGCTCGTGCCCGAAGAAACAACAACTTTTTCAGAGTCGACGGTGGAAAAAACTGGGCTCGGTACAAATTTCCATTGAACTGAGGGGTTGTGGAAATACGAGCAACATGCGCAATATACTCGGGCTCATCTTCCCCAATCATGACCGCAATCGCTCGATTGGTATTCCGAACTGCACCAATCTGCATAAAACATCCCATATCCACGCGATCCGAGGACACGTATAGAACAAACAGCTGACAATCGAGCGAGAGAACTGCATATTCTAGTTCTTCGAGAACACTGAGTGTCTTGTCCTTGTATGCCTTGTCGATCGATGCCACTCGTCCAGCCAACTGTTCGCGATGAGCATACTGAGTGGGTATAATTGCCGGATTCCCCACTTCATCGTTCGATTTCCAGGTTCGAAAGAAGGAACATCGCATTGTGACTCCGACATTCTCGATGGGAGGTTTGATCGCGACTGGAAACTGTAACATCTGTGGAAGAGTCTCCGATGGGCGACCAATTCCCACCCGATACATTCCCGACTGACCCGCCTGGAGTCGATTCCCAGCGGCAATATTCTCAACATAATTCGATGGAATGTCGAGAATCTTACTCACTTGTCGTGGAATGTATCCTAGACGTAACGGGCCCAGACGAGTCTTGCTCTCTCCAAGAATATAGTATGCTTCGGATGCTGCCGCTGCTGCCGATTCCCCGCGAGGAGCACTGACTCGAGTTGTTTGTGCCGTCGTAAAACAGCACGGGATCGGTCGATCATTCTTTTTGGATTTATATTTGACAAACCCCGGGAACACAATCGTGGAATCTCGCTGAATCACCGGGAACTCGATGGGATCCTGTGTCTTTTCCACAGCCTTATCCAGGGAGCGTACTTTGCCCTTACAGACGGGGCACTGTTTGTCGTCTCCGATCTGGTCCGCACTCAACGGAATACGGTCAAACGTACACCAGAACTCGGGGCATATCACGTGGCCATCAGGATCTTTCACATCAAGTATCTTGGAGGAATCACCTTTCTGTGGATCATACTCTCCGTCCTTCATGCGTTCAAGATCGGCTGGAGTCAGTATGATCGGTTGCCGAGGCTTATCGCATTTACGGAGGATCTGGGGATCATCGGGATCGTATGTATCGGGATCAAATTCTCGCAGTTGATTCACAAAATAAGATGCCAGAGATGCGGCGGATTTCGTAGATACTTTTCGAGTCTTTTTGGCCGGGGCCGCCGCTGCCGCCGTGTCTGCCGCCGGTTGTTGTGCGACAATCGCATTGGATTCCGCCACTTCTCCCAATAATTCGTCCAATAAATCAAACTCTCCTTCCGCAGCGTCGGTCGTCGGGGCCAAGACGGGAACACTCTCTGCAGCGGACGCAGGTACAGTTTCCATACGAGACGGACAGACGGCATCCAATGACGTATCGTCTGGATTGGAAAGAATGTCTCGAAGTATGTTCATGTACTGAGTAATTCGCGGGAGATCAATGGCATACGTCACCACCGCCGTGGATGCTGCAAACCGAAAGGTGGGGAGATTTGCATACTGACGATCGAGAAGATCCGGATTATCGATAAGTTTATCTTTTACGGATGCGAGAAGACCTGTTGCTTCTCCTACGGTAATATCGAGTTCGATCGACACATCGTCGGGAGATACGGCTTCATTGTCCTTGAGTAACTGAACTACACGAAGTTCCGTGGGAGAAAGACCGAGATCAGCCTGATTGGATCGAAGAAACTTAAAGACCAGCTTGTCGTGATCCACAACTTCAAAGATACTGCGAAGACATCCGAAACGACGAAAATCGGCTTGTTTCATCTTGGCAGGGTAGGTGAGCGATGCCGAGGTATCCTGAAGAACCCAACGTGATGTATCGAGATCCCGTTCATCCACGAATGCGGCCAATCCGTCGATCGATACAAACCATTCTTTCAAGGTGGTCTGTAGTGATTCGAGACTTTCGGTCGATGTGTCGTCCCGATGACAGCTCATCGTAATTTCGGTGGAATTGATCGTGATCCGATCGTATACGAACCGTCCTGTACCACGAAACAATAAAAGAGCTGGTTTGTTTTTGGAAGGTTTCGTGGCAGTCCACCAGTATTGCCACATGCGCAAGTCGAGAGACGGTGTTTTAAGTTTCGGATTGGTCACAAAAAACTTGTGTCGAGACTGTTCTTGACGACCACCAAAGAATGTGATTACCGGAGTGGACGCATCTACGGTGGTTCCGTAAAAAATCTGTTCCATACGATTTCGAATTGCGAGGCCGAGATCGGTATCGACCAGGGGGATCTTCCAACGCGCTCGTAGAACGGTCTGGCGCTCCGGTTTTGGAGGGGACCGATCGAGAATCGCGACCAACAGATCATCTTCACGTCGAAGAGCTCGAATCATGTCGTCAGGAACCACGGCGGGGGATGTCGGTCTCAATAGTGGAAAATATAGGCTCTCATACACGTTGGGTGTGTACGGAATCACTCGGAATCCCCCGATAGGATACGGATGAACACTGGAAAAAATAGATTGAAGATCGATAGAGACCTGAGCAGCGGGTGGACTGTAGGGTGGTTCTACAGTATTGTCTAAGGGTAGAATCCAAGACCGTTCTTCGGATGCTCCGAGAATTCTTAATTCGGTGAATGCATCCTTGGATGCGTCGATGCTCATCCAGTCGGACTTGTCGTATTCGGTGCGTTCCAATGTCCACGACGGTTCGGTGTGCTCGGAAAATAGTTTGAGAGAGGACGCACCAAGTGGTTTTCCTTCGGGAGACATGCGTAGAAATAAGGATTCCCATTTGCGAGAATCTTTGGAATAGTAATTGGCGGGGAGTTCGGCTTGTACGTATAGTCTCAACTTATCGGGATGCATTCCACAGGCAATACCGATGCGAGTTCGAATCACGTCGATGGTGTCATCCAAAAAGAGTTTGACCGTTGCAGACCGACCGGGAAGTGATACCGAATAGGTCTCGGTCATTATTTTTATGTACCATAAAGTTAAATGTCAAACAATTCGTTAGGTGGGCAGAAGGCTCCGTATGGTTCATCTCAGATGCTAACTCGTCAGCGTCGACTGAATGCGGTTGCTCTCGGAGTTGCTGCGAATCCGTTAACCCCCAAAGTATTGCTTGAGAACGGTACGACGGCATCCTCGGCGTTAGGGTTTGCGTTGGTTCGGTCGACAGTTCAGATCCAGAACGGTATTACGCATCTTGTGAACAAGTTTGCTTGATCTACAGTGGCGAATCCGTAATCGTCATTCCACAATACGGTATAGGAGTTCGAGCATAGTTGACTGGAGTGTAGACGCCTAGTTTCGATGCATCTTGCAATAATCTTCGAAAATTCGCCCAGAACTCTGGGGTATGTTTCGCAGCATTCAGATCGGTTGTCATGAGATGTGCCATTTCATGAAGTACCACAAACATGACGGTATTTGCATCCACTAACGGAAACTCGGGTGCCGATGTCTTGTCTCGTAAACACAGTACGATCTTGTCTCCTTTATTCTCCGAATAGGATGTATCACTCGATGTCACATCATTTTCCATGAGTGCCGACGGATGAAATCGTTCTACCAAGAGTCGTGCGGGTGTATCGGACTGATATTCTTCCTGAGAATAGAATGTCTTGATGGCGGACAGATTCTTTTGAATTGTGACCATTAATTCTGCTGCATCGTCCGAGTGCGGAAGATTTTGAACATGATACTGTTCACCATCGGATGCTCGAACCCAAATAAGATTGTGTGGCCCTCCGACGATATATTGATAGGCTAAATAGGCTAGAACCCCGATCACCGCCACCAGAATGGGTAGAGGTACCTTCATTGTGTTTCGTTCCGACTATATTTAGAGTACCGTAGAATGATTACGTGTGTAGAATGGGTATACATTCTAGCACGGAACATTCATGGTGGTCTGTCAATCACGTTTACTGCTCACCAATCTCGAGGGTGCGGCGCATCAGATCGGGCTCGATCGTGGAGTTCAGGAAGGGGCCAACCGCTTTCCGGGGGTTGGGCGGGTCGGAGCGCACATCCAGGTTGGCGTTGCGCAGGGTCTGTCCGACCGTGTTGATACCGTAATGGTACCCCGGCGAGAGGAGGGCGGTCTGACCCTTGAGGTCGGCGAGACCAACCGGATTGGTGGCAGCCCACGACGCACCGAGGCCTCCCTTGGGGAGGAGCTCCTCCGGGGAGAGGACGGTCTGCGAATATGTCTGCTGGTTGGCCGGGATACGACCCTGCTGATCCAGGGTCGGGGTGAGATCACCGCCCTGAGAATGAGCGTTCATCGGCATCGGGTTGATCGACGAATCATTGGAGAGCGGTCCCTGAGGCTCGAGACCACCGATCTCATACCCCTCCATACTGAGAACAGATTTGGAACCAGAATAGGCATTCACTACAGCAACGAGGACAACGATACCCAGAACAATGGCACCGAGGCGAAGCATATTCTTCTGCGGAAGGAACTTCATCTCAATTTATATTCGTTCAAAGACAAAAATACGAGACTCTCGTACACTCTCGATCCAAAAAAACGCCCCGGTGGGGTAATGAAAGAGAAAAAGGGTGTGTTTGATGTACTGTTGCACGATGTTCTAGAGTGTGCTGCGCATCCCGAAACGCATTCATTTTTGGAGACCAGGGTCATTCGTCCACTACTCGAACGTATCTTTCGAAGTATGTACCCCTACCTTCTCGGGGTGTTCGTTCTGTGGATCCTCATGTTTGCTTGTCTCGCCGTGATTCTTCTGCTCATCCTCGCCGGTCGGAAATAGTTTGTTCTTGAGTTCTTCCTTGGACAAATCCCAAAACCCTCGCATCTTGCGTTCCGTGGCAATCGCTCGTAGCTCACTGATCGTCATCTTTTCCAGTCGGAACTTGAACGGAATCTCCGCCATCGCCAAGAGCTCCAGCAACTGTGCCTTGCTCATGATGTAATACTTCTTCACTCGCAACTTCTTGGCCTCCTTCTTCAGATCAGCAAGAGACATGTCGGAATACGTAACCATTTTGACTGACCAGAATACTCTCTTGGCGGGTCACCGATCCGTTTTTGTTCGGAAAGATAAACATAATGGATCTGGTGTCTATTCTTGTCGTGACAATCGTCACTCTGATAGGAATCGCGGCGGCTCTCTATGGGCACGGTATGTCTCACCTCAAAGAAATCAAACAAAACTGGGTTCAATATCGCTGTAATCCGATCTACATGCCTCTCGCCGGTATGGTGGGATCCGATATCATGACGAACTTTACCCACTGTACGATGCAAAGTATCCAATCCTACGCAGGGTTTGTAGTGGATCCCATCTTTCAGAACTTTCAAGATCTTCAGGAAATTTTTGGTTACCTGTTGACATCCATCCAGTTTATCCGTCAGAAAATGGCCGGAACCGTTGACGGATTCCTCGGAATTATCACGTCGGTCTTTGGCAAAGTTCAAAATACAGTGTCCGTCATTCTTCAGCAAGTTGGACGCGTCCGCACCATAATGAATCGGATTATCTCGGTATTTGTGGTGATGCTACACGTCGCAACCACAGGTCTTCATTCCGGAATGTCTATCAAGAATGGCCCAATTGGACAAACGGCCGAGTTTCTCTGCTTTGACCCGGCGACTCCGATCACGATGGAGGATGGAACCACGACACCTATCTCGGAAATTTTACCGTATGACGTACTCTCGGGCGGGACTATAGTCACCTCCATCCTCCAGCTCGATGGTCGTGAAACAGCTATGGTCAGTCTGTACGATATCGTCGTGTCTCGAAACCATAAGATTTTGTACATGGACTCGTGGATTCGCTGTGGAGATCACCCCGATGCCGTCGATCATCCGTCCGTCCCGATCATGTATTGTTTGAACACGTCGAATCATACCATTCCAATCGATGGAATGCTCTTTAAAGATTATGAAGAGACGGACGATGTGCACGAGTTTTACGATGCCGTGATGCGATTTTATGGTCAAAATAAGGTCCCACCGCTGCGTGTCCAGTACCCAACCACCGGGTTTTCGGAAGCGACACCCATTCGAATGGAAGGCGGAACCTTCGCGTATTATGACGACATAGCTCTGGGCGATCGAGTACTCCAAGGCGGTCGAGTGATTGGAAAGATCAGCCATATACGATCCACAGAATTTGCGACGGTCCGGGGTATCCCTCTCATGCCGGGAACCATGGTATTCCGTGACGATGGAACGCTCTACACGGCAATCAACGGACTCGACGATACACCGGAACTCGACCCGAATGGTCTATGTGTCCAACTCATCACCGAACATGCAAAGGTGGTGTTGGCGAACGGATCTATGAGTGTGACGATTCTCGATGATCAGGAGGTACCGGATCCAACGATCCACGAGAAAAGAGACGCAAAGGTTATGGAAGCCTAAAAACAATGATACTGGACACACTGGCGGTGGTCGCAGGGCCTGTCCTCATTGTGGGGGTCATCCTCTATTTCAACACGATGCGCAACATTGAACACCTACGGAAAAACTGGGTTCAGTACCGTTGCAATCCACTGTACATGCCATTTGTGCCTCTCTTGACCGACAAAGTAACCATTGCCGAGAATTTCCAGTTTTGCGCAAACTCGATGGCCGATACGGCATTCGGCTACATCACGGATCCGATCTACAAGGCGTTCGAGATGGTTCACGACCTTGTGGAATCCTTCATGCAGGATATTCAACATTTTTTGACCTATCTTGCTGGAATGGATTCGTTCATCTTTGCATTTGCCGACAAGATCTTTGGTACACTCGGGAATTCCATGTCGGTACTGATGGGTCAGATGGGGCGGATACGAGATATCTTCAGTCGGATTACTGCATCGGCATATTACGCGGCATTTGTGGCACAAACCTTGATTGAATTTGTCATGTCCCTCTTCAATTTTATGATGACCCTCCTAAAAACGGTCGTAATCATGATCTTTGCCGTGGGTATTATTCTGTCGTTATTTTATCCGATTATTTTGGCATTCTTTTTGCCACTGGGAACCCTGTTTGGGTTGACGTTTTACTGTTTTCATCCGGATACGGTAGTCCACACAAGTCGTGGAGATCTTGCCTTACGGGATGTGCGTCTTGGGGATTCCATCGGAGATGAGACGGGCGCATCCAAGGTAACGGGTATATTTCACTTTGATTGTCCAAACTATGTGCCACTGTACAAGTATAACGGAGTGATCGTTTCGGGTCGCCATCTTGTGCGTCACAACGGAGTATGGATGTATGTGGAGGATACCGGTGCACCCGAATATCATTGGGAGAGACCATCGAAGTTGGTGTGTCTGAATACATCGGATCACAATGTGTATATTCGAGGAACCGTGTTTCGCGATTATGAGGAAATCGGTGGGGATCATCCTCCGGCACTTCATCCAACGACATTGGTGACTCTTTCGGATGGAGTGACTCAGATTCCTTTAACGTCGGTGCAGGTGGGTACGCAACTTGTAGATGGTCGCGTGACCGGGGTTGTTCAATTGGATACGCAGGATAGCGATTGGTATATTGTGGATGGTCGTCTTATGACCACGGGGTCTCAGTTATTGGATACGGAAGAGTTTGGGTATGTGACGGCTCGGACGGTCGGTATTCCTATCTGTGCACCGCAATATGGTCTCCACATCTTTATAGACAACAAGGACGGTTGGTTCCAAGTGGACGATATGTACAGCGTTCGTGATTACCCAGACAGTCACAACGAGACGGTGTTGGCCGAGATTCAACGAGAAGTACTTGTCGAGCTAAACAGTACTGGCGTCTAAAAATGTAGTATAGTATAAACAACAAATGAAAGACAAGACAACGATCTTATTGGCACTGACAGTCGCTGCGTTTGTCCTGGCGTTTTTGTCGCGAACATTCCTGCGCGGAAAGGAGCATTTTGCTCAACAGGAGGTCGGAATGCCTCTCGATGGCGGTGGGATGGGTCTGTATGATGGTATCGATCTGGCGTCCGCAGGGAATATGTGGTCGAGCACCCCGAAGCCGACACCTCTCAAGCCGTATGAGAATGCGGATGATAATCAGCTGTTTCAGTATCAGGAGTCGAAGTTTACACCCGAGTGCTGCCCGTCGTCGATCACCAGTGATACGGGTTGCCTCTGTGCCACCAAACATGAGGAGCGTGAGTGGCTGACGCGTGGTGGAAATCGTATCCCCATGTAAATACTTACGTCGAATACCTCGCTCAATACACAAATGGACGGATTCAAGGTGGAAGAGATTGTTCAAATGTTTGTAGACGACGTTCGCAAGATTCGTCCGGATCTCGGTGGAATTCTGGATGCACACTATACAGTTCTGGATCCGGCAGTCGAGACTGCATTTTGTAGTGAGGTATATCGCCCGATCACGTCTGATCTCATCAAGAAGAATGAGGATATTTTCAAGGGGGACGTGCCGCGGTACATGTTGAGAGGTGTTGATTTTTGTCTATTTTGGGGGGACTTGTCGAATCGCGAGAAGGATACTCTGTGGGATTCTATGCGCAGTTGTCTCGTTGCGTCGTATATTGGTGGAGACTGGATGAAAATATTGAAGGATATGTGGTCGTCTCATTCGGGGCGAGAGGGATCGGAGATTGATGAGATTCTGAAGGATTCATCGACAAAGTCGCGTATTGAGGAGTTGCTCCAGTATTTCAAGGAGACTCGTATCTTCAAATTGGGTCTCGAGATGCTGGAGACATTCAAGATTGAGCAGTTTGGTCTTGAGGAGTTGGATCTGTCGGATCCGGCCAAGATTCTGGAGATGATCAAAGATCCCGAGAATCCGTTTGTGAAGCGGTCTACGGCGGTTGTGGGGCAGTTTATTGAGAATAAGATCCGTTCAGGGTCTCTTCGGAAAGAGGATCTGGTGCGAGAGGTTGAGACACTTCGTGAAAAGTTCAAGGACTCGTTGGGTCGGATATTCAAGGAGAGTCTGTTTGGTGAACCAACTCGAGAGACTCAACGTGCAGAGGTCTTGCTCAGTGGTTCCCCGGAAGCACGTCGAGCACGTATGAGCGCCCGATTGCAACGAAAAGTACGCGAACGCAGCGGAAAATAAGATGCATTCTAACAATAATGGGGCGAGAGGTATTTTGGTTACAAGACCCTGCAAATTTGTTCACCAAGCAGAACTGGTTGCGATTTGTCCCCACCGATACTATGACCGTCCCGGAAGCTCTCAATGCCGTTGTACGTTTCACGGTATACTTTAGTTCGGTGTTGACCCTCTTGTGCGCAGATACCAACTATCTGTTGTTTATCCCTATCGTCATGGGAGCAACCGCGATACTTGTCCGTCTGTATCCCGAGACTCAGATACTCAAAGAGACATTCTCCAACCGTGGACACAGTTCGTCGATTCAGTCTCCCACATCGTCGAATCCGTTTATGAATGTACTCTTTACCGATTATGTGGACAACCCTCAGCGCCCCCCGGCACCGGCGGATATCACATCGGTACCCGTGAAAGAGAGCATTGACGAGGCGTTTGCAAATACTCATGACCTGTTCATGGACACGTCGGATCGGTTCACTCTCGCCCAATCGGCTCGAGTATTCAATACGGTCGCGGCTACGACGATACCCAATGATCTCGACGGATTTCAGACCTTCTTGAACAAGGATAACGTATCTCGAAAGGCCGTATCCGAGACATATGTTGTAGCGAAAGGAAGTGCATTCACCTAATCCGTCGAAACGAACTAGGTAAGGAATAGACAAACGTCTACATCATAGGATGGTCTATCTCGATATAAGCAACCAGGGTCTCACCGAACTACCTCCAATTCCAGAGGATGTCACTTGGTTATTTTGTGGAAATAACGAACTGACACGCTTCCGCCAACGATAGAATGGTTTGTGTGCGTTGGAAACCGATGAATGGCTGGGGGGTCGGCTCATAGTGTAAATAAATTAGACAGTATTCACAATGGAAGCCGGAGATTACATTCGCCTGAAGAAAAACCGAATCGCCTTCAATAGCTATAATGCCAAACAAGTGGATCCGACCAGTGCCCGTAATAAAACGACACAGACTGATTCACAGACTCTCATCGACTATAGGATTGGTCCGAAGGTACAGACCTTTGGGAAAATAATCATTTTTCCAGGATGTTCTGGTCCGAGATGTACATCGGATAGCTACACGAGATAAGACGGTTCGTCGCTATCGAAAATAGAGATTAATGCTTCTTTTTGAGTTTGAGTTTTTTAGGAATGTCGGATGCATCCGTTATCGCTCCCACACTATGTACAATGCGGGGAGAATCGTCTTCGTTGTATTTTGCATAGGTAGGAAAGGCAGTTATATTGGCAAGTACTTCCGGGGGAATCGCTTGTTCTTCCACTTCAAGAATTCGAAGAGATGGCTGAGAAAACTGGCTGCAAAACTGTTTCCACGGCATTTTCGACATTTGACAAGCCGGACACGATTCCTTGTAGAACCGAACTACGATAGGTGAGGTATCTCGTAATTCGTCACGAACTTTTTCTTGTTGAGACTTGGATGTGTAACTCATTATTAGGTGGTACGTGCAAATTTTCGGAGATCATGTGGGTCGGGAGTCGCATGGGCATCCAGGTATACACCATCGATGAGTTCAAATAACTCGTGTACATCGGATGAAGAGCATCGAAAAAATTCACGAGAATTATTGGGACGTTCGTAGAGTTTGGCCAATAGGGTGTGCAACTGTTTCTCTTTCTGGGTATAGTCGCGAACCTTCTTTGCAAATTCAAGTCGAAATTCCGTGGGAACACCGGTGGTATATAATTCAGATGCTCGTTCACGGGGATCCTTGCCGGTTTGTCCCACTTTGACAAGACCCGGCATACTGGGGTTTGACATGCAGTAAATCCAGCCATCGTACGCCATAAATAATAATCGAAACCATTGCATAAATGGCTCGTTCCAAGTGGTGGACCGATGAGTGGAATACTACTCCCACCACTGGTGTCAACACCCGGTGGAACGCGGCATGTGCGACGCGTAAAGAAAACTACCCGGCGGCGGCGTAGGGTATAATATGTGGATCCAAAGTAATGGCTCAATTCTCACCGATCGAATGTCTATCCACGGTATATCCTATCGGAGAAGGATGGGTCGGTAAATCCACATCCGGTCAAGTGAAATTCTTTCAAAGTTTAGCAGATTATCAGAATTATCTGAATAATCTAGCTCGATCTGGAAAAATATGTCCAGATGTGTCTGTTCCTGTCGCTCCTCCGCCTGAAAAAACGACAGCAACTCCGTTTGCATATTTTATGGAGTTCTTACCTCGCAACCCCGAGGACTCTGCAAAATACAGCGCAATGTCCTCGTCTTGGCAGGGTCAACAAGCCTCTCAACAAGCGCTAGATCAGGGCAAATACCGCGCGGAAGAAGTCTTTGAATACAAGGCAAATGACCGGAAAGGCTAATTACTTTCAAGATAGAATGAGGTTCCCATCTGGATTGTTGGGATCCGGGAGTGCCCAGTTTGTCATTGTGGGATAGGTTGTCGGTGCGGCATTGGGATAGCTACCGTTATCCACGACAGGGTTATATCCGCCTTTTCGTGAATGACGCCGGGTTCGCCGCGATATCTTTCTTCCGCGTCGCCGATACACCGGTCGATCCGACGAAGACGACGACGACGAAGACGACGAAGATCGGCGATGTTTACGACGAAGACGCCGAAGCCGCCCCCGAATCTGTTTCTTGGTTTTGGGCATTATCTTTTGTGTATACTTTTTAATAGACGAATGATAGAGGATAAGACACTTGTATGGGGTACGTTCGTTCTCATTTTGTGCGTTGCATTTTTATTGATACCCGGGTACCGCAATATCGAGAAATACCAGAACATCTTGGGTGTCGATCCTATGAACAAAACCCCGGATCCACCGGTTGCACCCGGTTGGTTATTCCCGGGAGGAAATGATTATCTGCGTCACGAAAACTATGAAAACTACAAGGACAATCGGTTCTTTGTATGGCCGATTCGTGAGTCATTCACCGAGAGTTCGACGAAACCGTCGGGTGTACGTGTATTGCCTTCGCAGTCTATGCCTCCTCCATCGGTGCTCGAGGATATGAATACGACCGTGGGTACCGACAAGAAACAATTAGGAACCACCCTTCCTCCGCCGGATTACAGTGATTCGGATTCGAGTGTCCACGGACGAGATCGGTATGTTCTGAAAAGCTCTTTGGTTCCGTGCACCTGCCCTACTCATGGAATGAGCTGTCCACGACACGGGGGATCGTATCCGGCATCGACCGTACCCGGTAGCTGTAACGCAGATGAAGATATACAGAAACCCTTTTCTGCTGCATTTCCAGGAGAAAACGAACCGATTGGTTTTCTGAATTCTTTTAGTGCATTCATGAAATAAGAGAAATGTTTGGTCTTCCGAACATTCGTGGTAGCTGTTGGGTCAATACCGCACTTCAAGGACTCTTTTCTTGTCCGTCCTTTAAGGATCGTACCATCGCAACCGAGAATGAGATTGATGTGTTACTCGATGTTGTACAACGTTCGGAAGGACGTGATCGTCTTTCCGACTTGTTTCGAGCGATCCAGACGAGTTCGATTCCGGCCGGAGTCAATATCGGAGATACGCACGAACTTATCGTTCATTTGTGCGACAAGGTACCCTGGCTGGACCAACAGTTTCGATTCAAAGTGGCCAACGAACTCACCTGTACAACCTGCAACACCAAGGAACTTCGTGAGGATAGTGTCATCGAATTGACCTTGTCGGTCAAAGAGCGACATACCTCCATTCTGAATGCTCTTCAAGAGTTTATCAAACCAATTCAGATCGAAGGACGTGACTGTGATGTATGCAAAGAGAAGAAAACCGCCATCTCTCGAGTCTTGTTGGGAACGTTTCCGAAGATCTTGATGATTCACCGAGCGGCGTTGTCACAGTCGATCGAATATTCGAGTATATTGGTACTCAATCAGCGAAAGTATGCTCTGTTTAGTGTACTCTGTTACAACGGCGCTCATTGGTGGACATTTGCACGTCACCTTCCCCCTGGAAATGCATGGTTTGAAATTGATGACAACCGTGTCCGACAAATGACCGCAACTCAATTCCCAGTGGCCGACGCAATGCGGATCTTGCTTTATTTCCTAATGGAAGACTAATGGAAGCGACCGTCATTCTTGTGGGGGTACTCTTGATGGGAGTATTGCTGTACTTCCTTGTCTCCGACCCGATTTCGTTCTTGTTGTTTGGTATTTTGATTGCAATTTTGTTTTTTGTCCTGTTCTATTACGGATTTATAACCATCAAGACCAAAACCAACGAAGTGGATATCAATTATGCCCCTACACCGCCGATGCCGTCTGGATCCGGGGATTCGCACCACCACAGCCCGTCATCCACACCTACCGCCGTACTGGACGAAGTTTTTTACGTGGGTGACAACATTTTTAGCTATGATCAGGCTCCTGCCGTATGCAAAGCGTATGGTGCCGAATTAGCATCGTATTCTCAGGTCGAGAACGCCTACAATAAGGGTGCCGAATGGTGTGGATACGGCTGGTCCTCGGGTGGTATCGCTCTGTTCCCGACCCAGGAATCCACATGGCGAAAACTACAATTGGAAGTGGATCCGGCGAAACGCATTGCCTGTGGACGTCCGGGTATTAACGGCGGATATTTTGATCCGGCGACTAAATTTGGAGTCAACTGCTATGGTCAGCGCCCGAAACACAAAAAAGGAGTCAATGATACGGACAAGGCGTTTGCTGCAGCCGTTGCTCGTATCAAAGGAATGATCAATAAGTTTTCCGTGTATCCGTTCAGCAAGAAAGAGTGGTCGGAATATCAGCCAATCACGGATGCAGAAGCGTCGATCAAAGGAATGGGATCCGATATCTCCAAACGAATGTCCAAATGGGGAGCAACTGCAAAAGCGGAAGCCAATTCGGCCGTCGCCGAAACCGAACAGACGATTCAATCGGGATGGAACGGTATCCAGACCGGTGCCAACAATGCGTATACATATGTGAAGAACTTGTTTTAGGGTATGCATAAAACGGATCAAGTCACCGTTGTTCTCATTGACTCCTATGGACGCTATAGTAGTGGCAGAAGAACGTGTTCGTAACTGGACGTCGGGTATTCTATATCTGATACATCTTGGACTCACAGAATTGCCTGAACTTCCGGAGGGAGTTCTGCATGTATATTGTTATGGCAATAAGCTGACGACTCTGCCGGATACGCTTCCGGCGAGTCTTGTCACGTTAGATTGTGCCGACAATCAACTCACTGCACTGCCAAATACTCTTCCGGCAGGTCTTCAAGATTTAGATTGTGCCCGAAATGATCTGACGACGCTCCCGGATACTCTTCCGGCGGGTCTTACAAGGTTGGATTGTTACGCCAATCGGCTAACCGCCCTCCCAAATACTCTTCCAGCAGGTCTTCGATCGTTATCTTGCCACCGAAATCGGTTGACGACGCTCCCCGATACACTTCCTGTATCTCTTAAAAAGTTAGTTTGTTCGCATAATCGGATAACCAGGATACCCGAGACTCTTCCGGCGGGTCTTAATGAGTTCGATTGTGGTTACAATCATCTGACACGGCTACCGGATACACTTCCTGCGGATCTTCGATGGTTCTATTGTCAGCACAATCAGCTCTTGACTCTACCCTATACTCTTCCTCCGGCTCTTAAAATGTTCCATTGTAATAGCAATCGACTGACCACGCTCCCCGATACTCTTCCGGCAGGTCTTACACTATTGTATTGTGGTCACAATTGGCTGACCACGCTCCCGAAGACTCTTCCGGATGGTCTTATAACGTTCTTGTATTCTCACAATGCGTTTCCAGATCTTGAATACAATGAAAGCCGCTACGAGCATATCCACCGTGTCAATGCGATTGCCGAGGCAGCCAGTCAAGAGCGCATTACACAACGATGTGCTGTGTTCTTTGAAGAGTTGGCACAGAAAGTCTGGCATCCGTCACGTGTTGAGCGTCTTATGTTGGCGGGTGTAGATATGGAAGAGATGTGAAACAGATTTTCGTACTCTAGTCTATGTACCTTCGTATAAATTTTATAAGATAATGACAATAATGTCTACATTGCGCGACACCACTCTTCGATCTGTCGTTTTTGGAATGAAGGATGGAATGAAGGATGGAATGAAGGATGGAATGAAGGATGGAATGAAGGATGTCCAGATGACTCCGTATACAAACAAACAGGTCACTCTCGCACAACCTGTAAGCAGTGACAAGTTTAAACAATACATGTGGGTGCTCCATACGATGGCCCAGCTGTCTCGCTTGGTGTATTCGGATTCGGGGATTATACGTGAAGCTCTGTTGTCCGCTGAATTCGGGCAGGATAACAACACTGCAGTGAACAATTTAATTACATCACTGGACAAGAAGTATGCGTCACAGAAAAGGGCAATGTCTACATATGCTGGATCCATCGAAGGACGGCCAATGCAGTCATATGTCCTTCAGGAAGGGAAGGGAACGCCGTTTGCCCGGTATATCTCCAGCCCTTCAGATGTTACGTTCATGTTTTTGAACAAGAGCAAGTTGAAAGCACCATTTTTTCAGGATGGGGACGTAGTTCTTGCGTTCAAGGGTTCATCTACAGTCAAGAATTTCAAACACGATATTTATTCACAGGTGAAGATGCCTAAAGATATTTCAGATATTTTCACCACTGTTCCCAGGAATGGAATAAAAAATATGGTTCCGCCTGGGTTCGCAGACCCACTCTCAAAGAACTGGAACCTGGTTTTGCAGGGTATCGAAGACTTCAAGCCTCGTCGGCTGTTTATTACTGGTCATTCTCTCGGAGGTGCGTATGCGACAATATGTGCCTTTGTCCTCGGGCTGAACAAAAAGCCAGGTATTAAAAGTATACATCTCGTCTCGTTCGGGTGTCCCACGGTTGTGGCAGACGGAGCACGTAACACGTTCAACACCATTCTTGATTCTGGGTATATGACACTTGATCGCGTGGTATCATCATTCGGGAAAGTTCTGGACATTATTCCTGCAATTCCGGTTGGGTTCTCTCATCCTGGATTCCAGCCCCTGCGAACAGAGTTCTATCCTGAACTGAAAACTGGACGGGCATACAATCTGGATACGATCCGCAAGGTGTATACGGGGGGATTCCTTGGGATAGGAGAACAGAAGACCCTGTATGAAAAGGCAACTAAGACGCACAGTCCCACCAAGATGATTATACCTACAACGACAGTTGCAGGTAGGGGATTTCCTCACGCAGAGTATTTTTTGATGACGTTCCTGGGAGCGATGAGGTTATTGGGTATGAAGAACCCCGGATTCAAAGGTAATACCTTTATTGCCAACCTCAGTGATAAGGGAGTTGATTTCAAGTATGTAGATTCAAAGTCCGATGAGGTCTCGGCAGGGGAAGCAGACTCTACCGGTTCTACCGATGTTGGTGACCTAACAAAAGGAGCCGCCGAGGCCTCCAGGGCGGCAGCGGCCGCTGCGGGTGGGCGGCGTAAGACACGGAAAGTCCGCGACCGAGGTCGCCACCGGGCTACTCGCAGAAAAATGTAATGCAACCCGATGACTGCCTTTCCTCGGATACGCGTCTGGAACTGCAGTCAGATACCTGCCACGGTAACAGTGAATGCATGTACAATATGTGACACCAAAACAGATTTACATACTCTTTTCGTGGAATAGTTCAGGGATACCATGGAAGAAGCTAAAGAACTTGTCCGCAACTGGCAGTCAGGTTTTCTATATTTAGGGCATCTTGGACTCACGGAACTGCCTGAACTTCCGGAGGGTCTTCAACAGTTACAATGTTCCAACAATCAACTTACTAGGCTGCCCGATACTCTTCCAAAGAGTCTTACAGAATTATATTGTTCCTTGAATCATCTTACCCGGCTGCCAGATACTCTTCCTGCGGGTCTTCAATACTTAAGCTGCTCCCACAATCAGCTGACGACGCTGCCAGATACACTTCCTGAGGGTCTTCAACAGTTACATTGTCCAAACAATCAACTTACTAGGCTGCCCGATACTCTTCCAAAGAGTCTTACAGAATTATATTGTTCCTTGAATCATCTTACCCGGCTGCCAGATACTCTTCCTGCGGGTCTTCAATACTTAAGCTGCTCCCACAATCAGCTGACGACGCTGCCAGATACACTTCCTGAGGGTCTTACACAGTTAATCTGCTTCGATAATCAACTGACAAAGATACCCGATACTCTTCCTGCGGGTCTTACATATTTATGGTGTCATACCAATAAGCTCACTAGGCTACCTACTCTTCCTGCTGGTCTGACAAGTTTAAGTTGTTGCGACAATCAGCTGTTATTGCTACCCGATCTTCCTGCGAGTCTTACAATGTTGTTCTGTTCCAACAATTTGCTGACGACGCTACCTGATACTCTTCTTCCTGAGAATCTTCAAGTATTCGTATGTAATAACAATAAATTCCCAGACCGTCGTGAATATGAGGAGTCTATTCCAGAGTATGTAGCCCGTGTGAAAGCCATCGCAGAAGCAGACAGTAAAGAGCGTATCGTTCAACGATGTGCTGTGTTCTTTGAAGAGTTGGCTCGGACCGTCTGGCATCCGTCACGTGTTGAGAAGCTGATGTTGGCGGGTGTGGATATGGAGGAAATGTGAAAACGGATTCGTACTCTAGTCGTGGAATCGGTATCAGGAATACAATGGACATTGCAAAAGAAATTATTCGCAATTGGACGTCAGATGCACTCGATCTATCCAATCTTGGACTCACGGAACTCCCTACACTTCCGGAGGGTCTTAGGATACTCTATTGTTCCAACAATCGGCTGGACAAGTTACCGGATACGCTTCCGAACAGTATTCGGTTGATAAACTGTTCATACAATCAATTGACTACGCTCCCCGAGACTCTTCCTGCGAGTCTTGTATACTTGAGTTGTTCGTACAACCGGCTGACTCATTTGCCTGACACTCTTCCGAAGGGTCTCCTCGAACTGTATTGTAACAACAATCAGATTACCAAGATGCCGGAACTTCCTCCGGATCTGCTCGAGTTAGTGTGTGCATACAACCCGATGACTACCTTTCCTCGGATTCTGGATTATGCCGAGAGATGTATGCGTGTCCGGAACCGCAGTCAGACACCTGTCGCTTCGTAAGTTGCCGCGGTAACAATGTATGCTTCGTGAATGTATGTACACCAAAACAGATTTTTTACTCTACTCGTGGAATCAGTATCAGCGGTACAATGGAACAAGCAAAAGAACTCATCCGAAACTGGACTTGGGGTCCGCTGCATCTATCGTGGCTTGGACTCACGGAACTTCCTGAACTTCCGGAGGGTCTTCGAAGTTTATATTGCCAAGGCAATCTACTGACTCGGCTCCCTGATACTCTTCCTGCGGGTCTTAAAACGTTAGTTTGTTCTAACAATTGGCTGACTTGGCTCCCCGATACTCTTCCTGCGGGTCTTACTGAGTTAGATTGTTCCAATAATCAGCTGACCCGGCTACCCGATATTCTTCCTGCGGGTCTTACAAGGTTAGTTTGTTCGCATATTCAACTGACCACGCTCCCCGAGACTCTTCCTGCGAGTCTTGTATACTTGAGTTGTTCGTACAACCGGCTGACTCATTTGCCTGACACTCTTCCAAGTAGTATTCAGTTGATAGACTGTTCATACAATCAATTGACGACGCTGCCCGAGACTCTTCCAGAGGGTCTTACACAGTTAATTTGTTCGCATATTCAACTGACCACGCTACCCGAGACTCTTCCTGCGAGTCTTGTATACTTGAGTTGTTCGTACAACCGGCTGACTCATTTGCCTGACACTCTTCCAAGTAGTATTCGGTTGATAAACTGTTCATACAATCAATTGACGACGCTACCCGAGACTCTTCCAGAGGGTCTTACACAGTTATATTGTTCGAACAATTGGCTGACGACGCTATCCGATACACTTCCGGCGGGTCTTCGGGCGTTTCATTGTTACGGCAATAACCTCCCAGCCATGGAAGACGATGAATCTATTCCGGACTATGTCGCCCGTGTGAACGCCATCGCAGAGGCAGCCAGTCAAGAGCGCATCATTCAACGATGTGCTGTGTTCTTTGAGGAGTTGGCTCAGAAGGTGTGGCATCCATCGCGGGTAGAGCGTCTTATGTTGGCGGGTGTAGATATGGAAGAGATGTGAAACATATTTCCCAGTATGTCGCCCGTGTGAATAAAAAGAAGAGTTAACACACACGAAAAATCTGTCTCAAGAAGTAAGAATGGCGACCTTTACATCCAACGACGCAACCACTCGTGAATCTCGTTGGACATTTCAGACACCTACGAATCCGACAGACGCCCCTCCACGAACACCGTACGTGGGATCATTCAATGTCCCGATTGCCAAAGAGCGTATACAGCCGAATGTATTCCAATGGCTGGTGTACAAACCCCAGGACTATGCGATTCCTCCGTTCGAGTATTTCAAGAATACTCGAGCTCCTTCGCGGACGATGAATTCGGGAACGTCTTCGTCCGGCCCTGCGTCCTATCCTTTTCCACCTCAGTAGGATTTCAGATACTTTTTTGCGATGTGAATACAATGATACAACTCGCTCTGTTCACCGGACTTGGGTTGCTAGGATACATCCTGGCTACGCAATATTCCGGAACACCCAGCCCCAAAGAAACCTTTCTGAATCCACGACCCGTTCAACAGCATACCGATGGCGTGGTCGTGACTCATGAACCCGCTGGTCACAACAATATGGTACCATTTTTTGGCCCACGTGTCACGCAAAATATGCAGGGAGGTGCTCACAATAGTATTCTCGATACTTTTTCGGGGTCTGGAAAAGAACACTTTCAGAAACGCGAGGTGGCCTCCTTCTACGACAGTTCTCCCGGTGTCGATTTACCGTTTGGAAACCAGAATGAGAGCGATTTCATGCAGTCACGCATGGTTGCCGGAACTCGTATGAACAATGTGTTCCCGATCGACAAGACATATGTTGGCCCGGGTGTCAATGATGGATACACCGATAAGCCGTCCGGTGGATACCAACAGTTTAACGAGTTACAACAGTATGCCAAGCCTCGTACGACGGATGAACTGCGAACGGCGAACAAACCGAAACTCTCGTACGATCAGCCGGTCATTCCCGGTTCTCACTACATTACCAATCCTGGTCTTCAGGCTCCCGTCAACAAGAACCGACCCGACACCTTCCAGGTTCTCAAATCCGAGAATGGAGACATGCCGTATCTACTCACCACGACCGGTGCACAGGTGGCTCCCGCATCGTTTCCAGCCCAGATGCAGAAGGATCAACAGCGTGAAACAACCAGCATCGAATACTATGGATCAGGGGGGGCAGCGTTTACATTTCACAGCTATGTACGAGCATTCACCGAGCCGTTTGAGCAGTTTATGAGACTCACTGTGGGAGAATGGTTCGGTACCGGCGGTGGAGCAGGAGGTGCACTCCCGGAGGGATCGTATGTTGTAGATCCATACCTGGCGGCGTACACCAACCCGGGTCGTGAACAGAATGTCATGACCAATTACCAAGGTCCAGGCTATATTGCTACGAGCATTGGCGGCGATTCGTATGGTGCCATCAAGACCAATAAGGATGAAGGTATGATGGTGAATGTACGACAGTTTGTGGATCCTGCGAATGTAGTGACGACGGGAACCTCGGCTCATCAGCTCGGTATCCAGAAGTTCAATGAGCCGCTGCAGCAGGATATCCAGGTCTCACGCATCGAGTCTCCGATCTTGGACGCCTTCCGGTCGAACCCATATACACAGAGTCTGCACTCGGTAGCATAATGAATGACGTGTATGCCGCAATCGTCTACGGTACACTGGATGTAGACATTCCTGAAAAACTTACGTTGCGTCAACAACTTGAGGTGGTACGGATGGTGGTAGTGAATCCGTCGGCAATGTCGAGACTTATCCTACCGGAGGATTTCCACCCGTGGGCACGTCTGTTGTTGTCGAAGTAGGAGGCCCAACGACTGTTGTTGTCGAAGTAGGAGGCCCAACGACTGTTGTTGTCGAAGTAGGAGGCCCAACGACAGCCGGGGTGGTTGGAAAGAAAGCATGACACGCATACGCCGCTCCGAAACAACCCACGGCGACAACGACTCCGGCGACTCCTTGCATTCTGTATTGTGTTTGGTTCAGAAACTTCAAAATATCCTTTCACAGTAATGAACCTCATCGACGAGGGGATCATGTCCCGAATCCAGAACAACCTGGCCGAAGCTCGTAGCCTTCGAACAAGTTACGGAGCATTGTGGTTCAATACCCTCATGTTTCTGGGAGTACTACTCATTGCCTACCTCTTTTTGACCGCCCAGTATCATTCCACCAAACAGATTGTGGAACCCGTCAATATACCGAAAAAAGAACTGATCTGGAATAATTCGATACGAAATAGTCTCGAACACTAACAATGTACACGGAACTACTCATTCTAAAACTGGATATGGTCTATCGTGGCAAATCTCGAGACCAAATAAAACCACTTTTTGACACAAAAACGAACCCTCCCGCGACGGGAACAGGAGTCGCAGCAGCAAAATGAACATATTTTATCTTCACCCGAATCCTCGTCGTTGTGGTCGTTGGCACTGCGACAAGCATGTTGTGAAGATGATTCTGGAGAGTTGTCAGTTACTGTATACTGCGCACTGGGTACTGGCAAAAGACGACATTGAGCCACCGTATATCCACTGCGCTCCTGCCCGAGGATATAAGCCTACCCATGCAAATCATCCCTCGGCCAAATGGGTTCGCGAAAGTCTGGATCACTACCGTTGGCTCGTCCGACTCACTCGAGTCCTCTTGAACGAATACACGTTTCGATACGGACGGACTCACGCCTGTGAAGAACATTGGACATGGTTGGCATGTGTCGAACCCTCCGGACTCGTCTCCAGCGGGTTTCACGAACCACCTCAAGCCATGCCACCTCAATACAAACGGTCTTCCGCCGTGGCAGGGTACCGAGCATACTATCGACATGCAAAACAACATATCCTCCACTACACGGAACGTTCACGCCCTCATTTCTTGTGACTAGATAATATGGGCGACGACTATGGATATATTCAACTCGTACATCCGGAGAATATCAACATCGTGTACAGCCCAACTCACGCTCTAGTACACAACTTTGTGACATTTGTGAATCCGGCTGGAGAGTTGACTGCTCAGATGCAGATCATGTCGCAGCGGAATGCGGTAACACCCACGGCACACATAGCATATAAAATCAAAGAACGGCCGGGTGTAAAAAACCAGATACTCAAGGAAACGTATATGGGAACAACCCGAACCATTCCCCAAAACACGGTATTGCAATCTGTCGTGGAACAGGATTCTGCAATGGAGATACCTTTTTTCAAGTTTGCCACAGAAACAGAACGCGGATCTTTCTATAGAAATCCCGAGGCCGTGTCTCGAACAATTCAGACTCATCTGGCAGCAAATATTCTACAAAATATGGGAGTGTATGCAGCTACTACATCTTCACAAACCGAGGTTCGTACACTGCCACTCAAATTTGGAGAAGGAATCACTGCGGATGCAAATAATTCCAGTGCAGACTTTCGTCATTTTTGGACCGGCGCCTACGATACGAATTATCACCCCGTGGTATTCCATGGATATCTTGTGAATCCGGTGCAGATTCAGATAGGCGGTGTCCCCGTGACACTCCCGGCAGGGTTCGAAATGATACACCCAGTGGTGGGATCTACCATGCAGTATAATGCGGATCGCACTCACAAGACTGCAAATAATCCGACGGATATTCTCGAGAAACCGAAAATTGGTTCCGTCGTGCCCCTACCTCCACCTCCGCCCCCGCCGGGCCCCAACGTCATCTCTCAACAGCCATCTGCACAAGCACAAGCAGCACCAGCAGCAGAAGCAGCAGCAGCAGCAGCAGCAGTACCAGTAATAGAACCAGCAACAGTACCAGCAGTACCAGCAGTACCAGCAGTAGAACCAGCAGCAGTACCAGCAGTACCAGCAGCAGTACCAGCAGTACCAGCAGAACTAGGAGCAGTACTAGGAGCAGTACCAGCAGTAGAACCAGCAGTACCAGCAGCAGTACCAGCAGCAGTACCAGCAGCAGTACCAGCAGCAGTACCAGCAGTAGTACCAGCAGTAGAAACAGCAGTAGAAACAGCAGCAGTACCAGCAGCAGTACCAGCAGCAGTACCAGCAGTAGCACCAGCAGTACCAGCAGCAGT
>Ga0214923_10000513_pt1 | contig 58572 bp, 54 predicted proteins | sample LL1510_MetaG_FD_177993 | JGI IMG/M metagenome (GOLD analysis project Ga0214923, IMG submission 177993) | Freshwater microbial communities from Lake Lanier, Atlanta, Georgia, United States - LL-1510 | ecosystem: Environmental > Aquatic > Freshwater > Lake | place: USA: Georgia | collected...
GTACTTGAGTGTGTTGCATCCGATGCGTCTTATTATGGAAACGCAGTATCGAAACTGCTCGAAAGTGTTTACCTTGCCTTTATGGCAACGTTTTTCGCTGTACCCGTTGCATTTGTGTTGGCCTTTTTTGGTGCAAGAAACCTCACCCGACACAGTTTCTCAACTCGCCTCGCCTATAGTGCGGTGCGCCTTTACATCAATATCACGCGTTCTATTGAGCCAATAATCTGGGCAATTTTATTTTCTGTTTGGATCGGCATTGGCCCTTTTGCTGGTGCGCTTGCGTTAATGGTTCACAGCGTTTCGAGTTTGGTCAAACAATATTCCGAGGCCATCGAAGGAGTTGACGATGGCCCGATTGAGGCTCTCGAAGCGACCGGCGCAAGTCATGTTGCAGTGGCCTGGTATGCTGTTGTTCCGCAGGTAATTCTTCCTTATATGGCTTTCACCATTTATCGATGGGATATCAACGTTCGCATGGCAACGATTATTGGCCTTGTTGGCGGCGGCGGAATTGGTGGTCTCTTGATTCAGGAGCAAGGACTTGCTCACTGGACCCAGGTTGGCACTTTAGCAGCACTTATTTTTGTCGTGGTTTGGACGATGGACTTTTTGTCTGCCAAGGTGCGTGAAGCCATTCAGTGAGATTCCAGAGCCATGCGAATTCTTCAACTTGGACTCCTTTCTTATCGCGATGCATTGCTCTTGATGGAAGACCTTCATGGCGCGGTGGTTGCGGATTCAAGTCTTGAAGATATTCTTCTTGTTGTTGAACATCCGCCGGTTGTGACTATGGGACTCCGCGAGCGCAGTCTCGATCTTCTCACTGCTGAATCTCGACTCGCAGAACAAAGTGTTGAATTTTACCGGATTGATCGGGGTGGCAGCGTGACTGTCCATGAACCCGGCCAGCTTGTTTTGTATCCAATCGTTCGCGTCGATGCTCGGCTTCTGACAGTGCGAAAGCTTGTCTGGGCCTTGGAAGAAGCGATGATTTTTGAGTGCGCTCGTTGGGGGTTACAGGCTGCTCGTGATTCTATCAATCCGGGTGTTTGGATCGGACAGGATAAAGTGGGAGCGGTTGGAGTTCGCGTGGCCAACCATGTCAGCAAACATGGTCTTGCGTTGAATGTTTCAAATTCACTCGCCACCTTCTCACACATTGTTCCCTGCGGGATTCACGGTCGAGGGGTCACTTCAATTGCGCTTTCTCGGCAAAAGATCGCCGCGCAGCATCAGCATCCAAGCGTTGTTCATTCGCCGTCTGCGGCCACACAACAAAGTCCAAACTTGAGCGGCGAGGAGCCTTTGCTTGAAATGAGTCTGCCGACCATCGGAGCCCGAGTGTCGGCAGATTTGAAAAACCTTTTAGAAGGATTTCGAGCGGGCAAGTCTTGAAGGCTTGTTTGGTTTAAGTTCAGTCGCGGACAGGTTGTGGCGTTGGGGCTTTGTATTGATAAAGGCGAGTTTCCGCTTTGACGCCATTCCACGCGTAGAATTCTTTTTCAAAGCGCTTGGTTTGTCCGCCTGCATTGCCCCGGCCAGGAAGAGCCACATTCGCATAGCCATAGACCCGCCCAGCAAAGCCCTCAAAAATATTGTCTACGGTTATTTCCTTCATTTCAACACGAAGGTTGCGCCTTAGGGCAGCGAGTCCGTTCACATTGAGTGTGTCGTTGGTCAAAGTAATTGCACCTTCAATTCCCGCATCACCAATGTTGGTTGGCGAGGTTGAGGTTGCGACATAGCCATCGGCAACGATTTGCGGCTTAAAGTTTAGAGAAAATTGTGGCGCGGCAGAACCTGTGTTGGATGGGTTGAGTTCAAGGTCGAGATTCACCTGACCGCGAATTCCAAGTTTGGCTTCAACAGAGGCAGGACCAATTGGCAGAGTGATTTCTTTCAGAGGAATATCGAATGCAGTGGTCCAGATTCGAGCTTCTGTTGTGTCGACATTTCCGCGGCGAAATATTTGTCGGCCATTGATGTAAATTTGTGTCTCTTTTTGTTCAGAGCCGTCGGAAACTCGAACGATTCGTTGGATGACTTGTGCTATGGCTGGTGCATCGCGATCCATAAAGGAGCCTCCCGCCTGATGCACTGTAGTGCGATCAAAAACAACGCCATTTGTGTGCGTCGATGGATTGCGCTCGTTGACGTAGCCAGATGCCTTTATGCTTGCCAGTTCGTGGTCAACATCGAAACCCCAGCGCGCGTTTGCTTGGTCAATTCCAGGTTGCGGCAATGACTTTTTAAGAACCGGCAAAGAGCTCTCTGCCTTTGCAACCGTACCAAGTTGGTCTTCTGATTGACGCAACGTGAAGCCATAGCGGTTGAGCTCGAATTCCGCAGCGTTAAGTTCAGCAAGGTAGTCGTTGACAGGCACAATTCGACCATCGGGAAGGCTTACCGAGGTGACTGTCATCGGTGCGCCAGAGACGAGGTCGCGCGCTGTGAAAGCTTGAAAGCTGAGTGGAGAATGACCATCGATGATTTTAAATTTTGGATTGGAAATTTGCTTGAGAGCATCAGCTCCAGTGCGAGCATCTGCAAATGCGAAGAGGCTCGGAATTGAGACGAGAGCGAGGGTGCCCAGGAGTTTACGGGCTATTAAGGTGTTAGACATAAGTCTTCCTCCACAGAAAGATTCATAATTATAGGAACTTAATAACGCTTGCTCTTCAACGTCCCGAAGCTTACTTTGAGACGCAGTTGGTGGCAACTCGAAAGTCATTGAATGTCTCAATAGTTTCAGATGGGATGCGCAATTTATGAGTGTTCCCCGCGAAAGTAAGCAAATATCAAAGCGAGGCGCCAGCAGCCAACGAAAGACTTCTTATTCGAATATCTTCGTCTTTATCCTACTGATTTCAATCGTCGCAGTTTTTGTCTTTCTTCAAAGAAAAGGTTTGCTGCAGGATCCGAACGCTGCACAACCGTTGTCGGTCGCAAGCCCATCTTCGGAGTCGATTCAACTAGCTACCCCTGCGAACGCTTCAAGTGGAATATTAAGCAGCTCTGAATCGCCCCATACAGAGCAAAGTTCGAAACAAAATAAAAAACCAGAGGAGAACTTTAAGAGCCTCCTCAAAGATGTGCGTTCGAAAGATGTTCTTGCACGGAACAAGGCCCTTAATGCATTTAAAAATCGGTCTGCAGAAAAAGCAGCTTTGCAAAGATTCAAAGAAGAATTGCGTGCCGTTGACGCCTCCGATGAAGCATTTCCTCAATTGATTGCTGCCTTAGGTGCTGTTGGCTCCCCAGAGATCCAGCAAACTTTAATCGAGCTTGTGAGAGAAAGACAGCAAGACTGGCGAGCGTTTTCTTCCATTGTTCCAGTCTTGGCCGGGGTCGAGAATCCGACACAGGAAACCATCGATGCTCTGGTTGAATTTTCGCGTTTTCCCGATGCTGATTTCTCGTCAACGGCGTCGCTCGCATTGGGGGGAGTGGTGCATACGTTGTCCAAAACCAATCCAGCTCGTGGTGAGCAGCTGCTAGAGAGTTATCTGCGGCGCATTGAGCAGCCACATGGGAATCTCGAGGAGCTGAAAGAAAGTTTAGCAGTTCTTGGTAACGCTGGTTTACCGGCCACGGCCTCTGCAATCATTTCATTGACCAGTCATCCGCGAGCTGATGTACGTGCAGAGGCAACCATGGCATTGCGATTTATCCGCACTCCATATGTTGAGCGACGGTTGCTCTCTATTCTGGAACGTGACGCGGATGTTGAAGTGCGCATGCGGGCGGTGGATGCCTTTATTCAAGGACCAGTGCCCAAAGAGAGCTTGCCGGTTGTGAAGCGTATCCTTGAACAAAGAAATTCATCTCCAAAGATTCTCCGCGAGCACGTGATCGATCTGATTGCGCATTTAGAACTGCAAGGAGACGACAGGAGCAATTTGCGGCAATGGCTCACTTCATTTGCAAACAGTGAGCAAGATTTAGATATCAAGAAAAAGGCACTTGCAGTTGTTCCTGAGCAATCAACTGCTCAGTAAAAATTAACAAAGCTTTTTGCGTTTGTTTTTCGTCCTTGCAGAATTTTTAGCCGACTTCAAAGCACGGAGTGCGCGGATGTTGTTTGATTTGGCATTCTTCTAAGCCAATCCAGGTCCCAAGATTCTCGGTGCTCGGTGTCTCCGATCTTTGCGCAAACGGTAAAACCCAAAGCGGGATTGCGTTGCGATCAGCGATTTCAATACAACGCGGCTGCAAAACTTGCGCTCCTGCGCGAGTCAATTTCAGAGCGTCTGCGAAACTCAAAAAATCATATTTTTTTGCATTGAGGGAGTTTTTCGGATCGGAATCAAAGATTCCCTCGACGTCTTTATAAAATTCAACGTGTTTAGAACTCAGTGCAGCTGCAAGTGCCACCGCAGTGGTGTCTGATCCGCCGCGTCCAAGTGTGGTGATGTCACCCGTTTGCGGACATACGCCCTGAAAACCTGCAACAATCGCAATTTTTCCAGCAATCAGTGAGCTTAAAATGCGCTGTGGCTTGATTTCAATGATCCGGGCTTCTGTGTGAGCTGCGTTTGTTAAAATTCCACTTTGACTCCCGGTGAAGCTCACCGCGTCTAAGCCAATGCGTGCAAGCGCCATTGCTAAGAGTGAAATACTGATACGTTCCCCGACAGACACCAACATGTCGAGTTCACGAGCGGGGGGGTTCGGATGAACTTTGTGGGCAAGCGTAATGAGTTCGTCGGTTGTTTCGCCCATCGCGCTAACGACCACAATCAATGGCGAGTCGCTTTGGGCACGTGTTTTTATGATGTTGGCAATGTCATGAAAACGCTCGGGGGAGCTGACGGCAGCTCCCCCGAATTTTAAAACAAGGCTTTGTGATGAAGCGCGCATTGTATCAACCTGTTCGTGTCAGGAGGTCTCGCACTGTGCGTTGAATTTCCTCGACATCGAAGGGTTTGGTGATGTATTCGTCACAACCCGCTTCGAAGCCTCGTCGTATATCTTCCTCAGTTTTGTTGCCAGAAATAAACGCCACGGGCAAATCCTTAAGCATTGGCTTGGATTTGAGAAGACCGCAGAGTTCATAACCATCAACCCACGGAAGATTGATATCGAGGAGGATGAGGTCAATTCGCGTATCTTCGATGATCTTCGAAAGCTCCATGGCATCTTTGGCCACGAGGACGCGATAGTTATCTTTTTCAAAGATTCTCTTGATGGCGTTGCGCATCACCAATTCATCGTCAACCACCAAAATTGTTTTACTTTCGAGCCGTCGCGACGCTGCGCGGTAGTCGTCGAGACTGACCACCTTATTTTGCGCGACTGCTCTTTTGTTTAGCTCTGCAACCTGCTTGGACAACGACTTGTCGCCGAACTTGCGCCTATTCATAATTAAACAACCTTGTTGAAGACCTTGGAAATCGTCTTCAGTCTACCTGAGCTCTTCGTCTCGCCTCGATGGGCAGCGTATCCTCTGTTGCAAATTTGACTCACTGTTGCTGCAGGGCGTATAATCCGCGGCGCTTTGGAAAAATATGACGTAACACAAAGCTCATTTGAAGTTCTCTATGGTTAGGAGGAACAATGATTGAGGTCAAAGACCTTGTGAAGCTCTACGGAGAGCGAAAAGTTTTGCACGGTCTCAACTTTTCAGTTGGCGTAGGGCGGGTGTGTGGCTTTTTGGGGCCAAACGGTGCAGGTAAGTCGACAACAATGGATATCCTCGCCGGACTTTTGGGGCCAAGCGACGGAACTGCAAAGATCTGCGGTTTTGATGTTGTGACCCAAACACGCGAAGTGAAAGAGGTTGTTGGTTATCTTCCAGACAACCCACCGCTGTACAAAGAAATGCGTGTGGCTGAATTTGTTCATTTCGTTGCTAAGCTCCGCGGAGTGTCTGCAGCTCAGCGCAAATCTGCTGTTGAGCGTGTTTTAAATGATTGCGATGTCACAGATGTTTCAACTCGGCTGATTGGTAACCTTTCCAAGGGGTATCGCCAGCGCGTTGCGCTGTGTTCTGCTTTAGTTCATCAGCCCCAGGTCTTGATTCTTGACGAGCCCACCGAAGGTCTCGACCCGAATCAAATTGTTCACATTCGTGAGTTGATTCGTAAGCTCGCCAAAGATCGCACCGTCATCTTGAGTTCACACATTCTTTCTGAAGTGCAGGCAACTTGTGATGACGTCATTATCATCAACCAAGGCCAGATCGCTGCGCAATCTTCGCTCGCAGACGTCGGAACTGGGAAACCTTCGATCGTCTTTTCCTTTGCCGATAAACTCGAAACCGCTTTGAGCTGGTTCAAGGAAAAAACCTTCGTATCAAAGGCGGAGCTGTTTGCTGACAAGCCCAACAGCTTGCTGGTGAATTTCAAGGACGATTTTTACGGCGATGCTCGAACAGCAAATCTCGCCCAGGTGAACAGCCAACTTGTTCAGCAAGGATTTGGCATCACCAGTGTTTATGAACATCGAACTGGACTTGAGTCATTGTTCTTTAATGCCATCAAGAGCCAGAGTAGCTTTGTAGGGGGACAAGCATGAAAGCCGCATTGGCCATTGCGAATCGAGATTTTCGCGGATTTCTCGGAACTCCCGTTGGTTGGATTGCAGCTTGCATTCTATTCCTGGTGTCCGGTCTGCTTTTCACGATTGTAACCAATCAATTGCTCTTACGTGGAGAAGCTGTTGATCCGGTTGCTGATATCATGGGAAGCCTCATAGGCTTTCTCAACTACATTAACATTTTTGTTGTGCCGATCTTTACGATGCGAGTGATGAGTGAAGAGCTTGCGCAGGGAACATTCCGTTTGCAGGCAGGAGCGCCAATTAGTTCCGGCGAGATTGTTGCAGGAAAGTTTCTTGGAATCATGTTCTATTTTGCAGTCATTAGCGGATTGTTGTTGATTTATCCGCTCTATGTCGCGGTCTTTGCTGAGCCTGATTTCAAGGTGATGAGCGCAGGCTTTGCTGGTCTGGTGTTGAACATCGCGGCCATTGTTGCGATTGGACTTTTTATCTCGTCTCTCACTCAGAACGCGGTCATCAGTTACCTTGGTTCGGTGTTTTTCATCATTCTCTTTCTGTTCAGCGCATACGTTAAAGGCGTTCCTGAATGGTATCAACGTTCGGTGAATCTGCTTGATCTCGGCAACGAGCTTTCACGCGGTATTCTCAAAACATCTTCAATCGCTATCTATGTCGCGATTGTTGCAATTTTCCTGTTCCTGAGCCGCTTGGTTGTTGAAACCAAACGCTGGAGAGTTTGATATGAAAAAATATCGTCTTGAACTTTCGATTGGCCTTATTTTTGCTTTACTTGTTGTTGTCTTATTATGGACAAACCTAGAATCAATTCTGCCCCAATTACCCATTGGGTTGTTGGCTGCATGCGTGGTTGCGCTTATATCTGTTGTTGCGCCATGGCCAGAACGTGATTCTGAAGGGCGAGTTGTGGAAAGCCCCAGCGAGCGCTATGCCCCCAAAGAATTTGGCATGGCAGTCACATGGAGTGTTGTTGGGATTGCAATCATCGTCGGTGTTGCGGCATTGCTGAATCGTGAGCGTTTCAGCAAAACCTTCGACCTGTCTCAACGGAAAGTGAACTCGCTGAGCACAGAGACAGTCAACATCATCAAGGCTCTCCAAAACGATATCCAGATTTTCTGTATACCATCTCAAGATCCGCGCGAGCGTTACTGCGATGAAAGTGCACAATTGCGTCGGCTCTACTCCGAGACCTCTCCCAAGATTCAACATTTCGCGTTGAGCTTGGCTGATCGCGCGGCTCTCGCGCAGGTGCGTCCAACCGGCTACAGTCGGCTCGTGATTTTGACGAAAGATAACAACCGCAACGAAGTCACTGGAAGTGTGACAGAGAGCAAGCTGACAAATGCAATTCTCAGCCTCACCAAAAGCAAGCGGACTGTTTATTTCCTGACTGGCAATGGCGAACATCCAACCGCGATGGAAGGCAATCGCAATTATTTCGCTGTTGCTGAGATTCTCCGCAATCGCGCATACGATGTTGTGCCGCATAAGATAACCGAAGATCTTCCTGCGGATGCTCAGTTGGTGGTTGCTGGTCCGGCAAAAGGTCCTTACACAACCATCGTTGAAAACATGCTGCGTCGTTTTCTTGCCCGTGGTGGGCGATTGATTTTTGTCGTCAACCCATATCGCGACCCTGGGATGTCGAAGCTCTTTGCTGATCTCGGGATCAAGTTTGATCCAACACTCCTGATGTCGAATCAAGGTGCGACTTCATTCGGCGCTCAACTTGCGCAAATCGATCCCATTCGTCCGCCGATTGCTGTGGGTGAATTCTCTCGTCAGTCGCCTATCACCAGCGTCTTTGCTGCGAATGATATTGGCCTTGCTGACGGAGCTCGGGCGATGACCTTTGTGGCGCCCACAGGAGCTGACGCTGGCGCGCTTAAGCTGAAAGGCACAACCCTCATCACTGCAATGCACGCAGCGCCTGTGACACTCAGCGAAGAGCAACGCAATCGGTTGCCTCTTGAAGGTGACCTGCGCCTGACACCGAATGCAGGATTCGATCCAAAGAAAACCTTCCCTGTGGCTCTTGATGTTGAGATTGAAAACCCAGGTAAACTTGCCGAGGGAATTCCCAGTGCAACCCTCGCATCCAAAGACTCAGCCGGTAAAATCTCGCTTCCCGGTGCACCAAACACCACCAGTACGGCGGGTGCGGCTGGCCAAGAGAAGGCGAATTCTGGGCAACCTGGTAAAGATGCAAGCCAAGAGAAAGTCACTTCGGAAGTGGTGGTTCTTGGATTCGATCCGGTTGCATTCGAGCGGATGATTCCTACCACGACCAACTTGATTCCTTTGTCTGTGGCTCACTTGTATCGTGAAAAGGAACTCATCAGCATACCGACCAAGGATTTCGCTCCGAAAAGATTTAAGATGGAGCGCAATCCGGGCAATTTCGTGTTCCTTTTTGCATTCATTTTGCCACTCCTGACGGCTCTCTCCGGCTTTTACATTTATGTTCGCCGGAGGTCTGCATGAAGTCATGGGTGAAACTCGCCGCAGCAGTTGCGGTGGGCGCTGCCGTCTGGGGAGGATTGCTGCTCGATCAGCACTTCTCTGAGAAGGAACAGGCAAGTAAAAAGCAGGAGGTAAAAGCTCTTGATTTTGAGACAAAAGATGTTCTCAAGATCTCGATGCAAAACAAAAATGGAAAGTTTGTTTTTCAGCGGGATTCAAACACTGCAAATTGGAAAATGACCGAGCCACAAGGGCCGCGGCCTGATCAGGATTCAATCAACAATCTCGTTTCTGCGATCCAATCCACGACTTTTGAACAGCAGTTGGAAGATGTGCAAAAAACGGCTGACGCAATCAAAGCTGATAATCTTGCCGCAGGTAAAGATTATGGCTTTGAAAAGCCGCGCGCATCTATTGCTCTTGAGTTGTCGGAGAACAAAGAATCCGGCACAAAAGCGCGCACATTGAAGCTCTGGTTGGGCGGTGATGTTGGAATTGGTTCAGGGGCGGGTGCTGCATTCAATGCCCTGTCTGTGTACGCGGTTGCGACCGACCGCAAAGGCCTTTTGGTGGTTGGTCACTCGATTGCTTCTACCGTTGAAAAAGATCTGAAAGATTTTCGCTCGAAAGTCATTGGCGACTTTTCAACAACCGAGGTCAAAGAGTTTCTTCTAAGCAAGAATGATGGCACTCAATTAACGCTCAACAAAGTTTCTGAGAATGGGCAGAACATTTGGAAAGTCAGCAAGCCAAAAGAGATTAAAGCTGACAACAATCAGGTGGGTTTGTACCTCGATAGCTTTACTCGTTTGCGCGCCGACAAAGTCACCGAATCGGCGTCCATCAGCGAGCAGAACAAGGCGGCCTTGGGGCTCTCACAGCCAAACGCGACCCTGATTCTCAAGGGGGAGGGCGGAAAGATCATTCAGACAATTCAGATGGGTCTGACCAAGGAATCTTTGTATCTGACCATGGCTGACGGTGCTGTGGGAAGTGTTGAGCTCAGTAAATTTGCCGACTTAGCTCCTGGGCTCAAATTCTTTCGCGACCGACGCGTGCTTTCGGGTTTAGTTTTTAATGATATCAGTGTCTTGAAGACCAAATCGGGCAAGACGTATCAAAAAGAGGGAAGCAGCTGGTACCAGATCGGAGTTGCTCCTTCAACCGACCCGAAAAAGCCAAACAAAGTTGCCGTCGACGACGCGCGTAAATTTGTTGAGGATTGGGAATTTGCCACGGCGGAAGATGTTTTGGATGCGGATCAGACAATAAATTTGAGCGCATTTGGGCTCGATAAACCTTTGACTGGTTTCACTTTCGCTTCGACGGATGAAAAAAAGCAAAAATTTGATGTTCTGGTTGGAAATCGTGTTCCCAAGAACGAAAAAGCTGTGTATGTGAAGCGCGCCGACAAACCCGAAGTTTTCATCATGGAAACAAAATGGCTTGACGTGCTCGCCCGTCTTGATCAAGGAGGGGAGAGTCCACAAGCCAAGAAATAAGGACTCTCTGCCTATGTCCGCAAAGACCGAGTTAGTTCTGGTTCCCGTTTCAACCCACACAGGCGAGTTGCGCGTTCTTGTTCGGCGCGACTCCACCTCCGAGAAACAGGTTCTTCCTTCGGTGGTGCTCAAGTCCGACCTTCTGCAAAAATCCGCAATGGAATTTGTTTTGCGTGAACTCCTGGCGCAATCCGACGCACAGGAGCTTTTAGGTTGGATTGCTTCGAGCAAATGTAAAGATCGTGTGGTTGATGTATATGACCGCGACCTTCTTTTTGAGGGTGTACAAAGTGTGGCAATTGTTCGCCTCATTGCCATCCCCAATGAGCTTGCTCCGGATGCGCGCGGCGTGTGGATGACAGCAGATGATCTTTTTGCAGAAGAAAGTCATCTTTCGCACGATTGCCGCTTGTTTGTCCGCGATGCACTGGCCTTGGTTCCCCACTGGATCCGCCACTCTTCCCTGGCTTTTGAGCTGTTGCCCAAAGTATTTTCTATCCAGGATCTTCGTCTTCTCGTCGGACTTCTTTCGGGGCAGGAAATTGATCCTGGAAACTTCCATCGCCGTTTGAAGCGTCTCGATTTGCTCAATCCGCTTGTGGCGGGGCAAAGGGTCCACCGCTGGGAATTTGCCTGGGGCAAAGGTGATGTTCTGAAAGGAGAAGGGCTTATTCCGTAAGCCCTTCTTTTTTACGCTGATAGCTTGACCTTCAGCATCTGAAAATCTATATCCCCTTCGCATTCCCCAGTAGCTCAGTCGGTAGAGCAGCGGACTGTTAATCCGCGTGTCGTCGGTTCAATCCCGGCCTGGGGAGCCACATTTTGGTTCTACCCTTTCTCAGGAAGCACAGCTCCTCCGCAGCAGGAACTGCCGACCACGCATCCCCCTTGCCCCCTTGTATTGGTTAGAACCAAGAATCCTTTGAGGGGTTAACCCTTTACAGGATTTTTATTTTAACTGGCTTCAAAGTCAGCCATGAGATGCGTTCGTTGTTCGGCATTTCCGAACGGATAAATGAAGATCTTCAATAGCTCTGAGTCATCTAATTCGGTGAGGTCGGTGTTTCTGGCACCGATGTTGCACAGCGTGAGGTGACTTGATCTTTGCAAGTTGACCCAACGCGGTTGAATCGGGACCGTCTCTGAACCCAAGCAAATGGGGTCGGCAAACGAGGTTAACAAAATCTGTTTTCGACCACCTTGATCGAGAATTGGGCATGGATACCCGGCATTAATAAATGCCATTTTTTGGCTGTCGAGCTCGATGACAGCCATGAAGAGAGAGATATGAACCGAGCCTAGCAAAACACCTTCAGTGGCAAGTGTGGAAAGATTGAAAAGTTGCGTAATGAGTAGCTCACTGTTGTTGTTTTTTGGTTGAATTTTGAGAGTGTGTTCGATGACGTGGCGGGTTGAGTATGCTGCTGTGGCAGCTGATAAGCCAGTGCCGGAGGCGTCTCCCACCGCAACAAAGACTTTATTGTCGTCCACATTCTGCACAATCCACCACGACCCCTTGTATTGGGACGAGGGTGAGGCTTCTATTTTTGCTGTCGCGCGTCCTGCGAGTTTTATTTCCCCGAGTGGGCCAACGTCGGTAAGAAGTTTTCTGCAAAATTCACGTTCAATTTGTGTCGCATTGAGTGATGATTTCAGAGTTTTTAGATGTGTTTTCTTGTCTCCAAGAGTCTCTTCAACCTCCATCGAATTGTTTTCCTTGCTTTGTGCAAGGGTACTGAAGTTGAGTCGCCAAAAACCTTTTTTGTAGCTAGACCACAGACCTGCACATGTGATCAGCAGCCAGACAAATGTCCAAAGGATGTCCTTCAAGATTGAAGGGGTTTCTCTTTTTCCGGCTTTTGGAATCTTGCTGTTAGGCAAAATGCGCAACAGGATTGCTTCATTGACTTCGGATTTTTGCCACGCCACCCAAACAGGTTTCTTGCTGAGTGCAAAAGTGGTTTCACTTGTTCCATGAGGCATTGGCATTGATTTCATGAACGACTGTAATTCGCTTGTCTCGATTTTGAGGGCGGGGAATCTCCTTGAGAAAATGAACTTGCCGCTTGACTGCAGATACAACGCGGCTTCGTTTGGCATTTCGTCGGCCTGAAGGTCTGGGAAGAACTGTTCTGAAAAGGTGTGCACCACCCAGGTTGTCCACCCTGAATCACTTTTTTTGGCTTTGTGAGCCACTTGAATCCATTGACTGTCTTTTCGCAAACTCCGAACGCTACTTAAATTCAGAGCCCTAGAGTTTTTGATTGAGGATATCAGCTGCAGTGCTGATGATTGAGCTTCGGAGTTCCAGGATATGGGTGAGTCTTTGTCGAGTGGAATGAGCTCGCGCACTTGTCTCGACAGGAGCGTTACAGCAACACTCGCTTCAAAGCCTTGCCGACGCGTGATGATGTAGGTTGCAATCCACTCAGGATGTGTGTCGAGAAGTGCAGCCCAACTGTCCTGTTGAAGCCACACTTTGGCTGGGGGTTGTTCGTTTACGAATCCAGAGAGACGTCTTGATTGGTTCCCCCAAAATTCTATTTTTGCATCGAATTGCTCAATTTTTGATAACGTCTCACTTGTGAATTTCTGAATCAATTCATGTTCTTCGATTTGCGTCCACGATTGCCGCATGAAGGCAATATGAAACGCGATCCAGAGAAGTAAAACCCCAAGGAATCGAGCCTCACGCGCGATTCCCTGCTTATTTTGCTTAAAGTAGCTGAGCATCTTCTGATGCACGCAACACTCCTCAATGAATCTCTGGTCGCTTTCGGCAGAAAATATCTATTGGTTGATGCGCTGTTGTGCTTTTGACGCGAGATTTCAAATCCACAGAGCTTTGCCGAATACCCTGACAGCGGACCGCGTCGACAGGTTGCTGAGATATTTTCGGGAGAACTCTCTTATGAAAAACGCCTCTTCCCTCTGGGGTGTCCTTCATGGATTACTGGCAATTGCTGCAATTTCTGCCTGCAAGCCGCGAAGCTATAATTCTGGAATTTATGAGGCTCCCGGAAATGCTGACAAACCTGAATTGTTTGGGCTTCCATCGACCATGTCATGGAGCCAAGTCAAAGATTTAAAGTCTGCGGAGAGACAAGTTCCTTGGACAGATACATACTGGCCACTTTTTGAGCGCGGGCTCGCAGCACGTTGGGCATTGCCAGAGGGTGGTCAAGGCGAGCTTAACAAGGTACCAGAAACCCCATATCAGCAGATCTCACAGATGCTTGCAGCTTGGGAAAAGAACGACAAGTTGCAGCTTAATCTTTTATCGCCAGCGGAAAAATACGAGCTCCTTAAATTGGGCGGAAATAAACCCGATGCAAGTTTGCTTGCAGAACTCGAAGCCAATGAGAAAAAATTTCAAGAAAGTCCGCAGTTGAAAGCATTTCGTGATGCTATTGCCGGTGCTACAAAACAACATCAGCAATTGACTCAGCAAGCAGAGCAGTATTTGCGCGAGTTGAATTCTTTAACTTCCAAAGTTCGCGATGATAGCGCGTCAATTTTGAAAATTAAAGCATTGCTTAAAGACAAAACCGTTCGGGAAAAAATTAATTCGCAAGAAGCAGCGCAGCAAATCGCCTCTCTACAAAATTCAATTGTTAGCAACATCTCAACTATTAAGCTTAGACAAGTCGCTTTGGATAAACTGGAAGCGCAAATTCAGGAACTCACTCAAAAGCGTGACGAGGCACAAACTGGCTATGACAAAGAGCTGAAATCCTACCAGAAGGATTCTGTGGATGTTGCAAGAAAGATGTCCAATTCATTAAACATGCTTTCCTCGAGTTGGGAGAATTATTTCTCTTACAGCGGAAACTACAGTGGTGCATGGGATTGGATGGGCCATTGCCACGGGTGGTCGCCAGCATCTTTGAATGAAGCAACGCCAAAGCATGGTGTCTTGGCTCAACGCGCTGGCCGAGAAATCTTTATCAGCGAAGGAGACATTCGCGGTCTGCTGACAAAGGTCTACGCAGATCAGGCGCCGAGCGCCAAGTTTGCAAGCCAACGTTGCAATAACGAAAAGCTGATCCGCGATCGGCTTGGGCGCGTTGCCGATGGAAAACTCTGTCTTGGAGACAACAAAACACGCTGTAACCAGAGTGACTCTGGCGAGATTGTCTTTATTGCGGCCGGGCAAAGCCAGCGCGGAATCAGTGTGATTTCAAGCAAAATTAATGATGATAATCCGCGGGTGGCCGCGTGGATCGGTGGTACTGGTGAAGACGCTGTTCAAGTGGTTGTTTATCCCGACATGGCAACCTTTTCAAAATATCTCCCCAATTTGCGAGCAAAAGATTATAGCGGTGGGCAGAAAGGTGTGTTGAATATTTCTCTTGCATGCCGTGATACAAATCCAATGACTCTCCATATGGCTCTCAAAGGTTTAATCGCGGATCAAAAGATTGGCTTTGTTATGGACAGAACACGCACAGACCAGGTTTGGAATCAGCCTGTGTACAAGTTCGAAACAACCGCATTGCCAATCAAGAAAAATGATAAAGAAGGCACACTCAGTGTTGCTGGAGAGCCCGTTCCGGTTGCGCAGATAGACGATCTCTTCCGCGACTACCGTGCAAAAGGGACCGCTTATCTTGTTCAAATGAAGACCAAGATTTTCTATGGCGTTGAAAATGGCCCGAGACTTATCTACCGACCTGCGGATGAATCCTTCGATGTCGATACCGTTGTGTACACTCTCGAACTCGATGCGAACTACAATCTCATTGGTGGCGAATGGGGGCTCATTCCGACCAGAGAGAATGCCCGAGATTCTTCTCTTGCGGCGGGACGAAGCGGCACCGCTCCAGATTTTCTTTGGTTAATTGATAGCAAGGAAAAACCAACGAACGGGAAATTAGACTACAAGATAATTGACAAACTTCACCGTTGTTCGCTCGAAACCAACAACCTTCAGAAATATCCTTGGCCTGTTGGTGGTATAACCCTCGACTACACTGTCTGTAACCTCGACTGAAGAGGCGGCCGACTGGCGTCGAAGCGAAAACTATGGCAAAGAAGTTCTCCAGTAAATCACATTGGAGGCGCTTATGTTTTCTCACCTGTGGCGGGTGGCTGGCTTGGCCATCGCATCTCTATCTGTTTCTGCGCTCGCATTTGATTTCGGTGCAGCTGATGCGCTGTATGCTCAGCGTGAGCAGGGTTCAAGCAAAATTGCTGAGGCTCGAGCGGCCTATGAGACAGGCCTGACAAATCTCAACGGTGCACAGAAAATTTATGCTGTTGAACAGCTCGCACGCCTTGATTATTTCGAAGGTCTTCTTCTCGGCGACCAAGGAAATAAAGATACGCGTAAAGCGATTTATAATCGCTGCATGGACACCGTAGAAAGCAATATTTCGCCAGCTAAGATAGGCCCAACACCTCAGTACTACTATTGGAAAGCCAGCTGCTTGGCTTTGTGGGGAAATGCGAACGGCGTCTCGGCATCGTTGGGCAAGATCCCTGAGCTTCTCCGTCTCATCAACGATGGTTTAACAACCGACGCACGCTACGAAGGTGGTGGATTAGCTCGTTTGGCATCAGCAGTTTATCTGAAGATCCCAGAAATTTTTGGTGGAGGCGTCGACAAGTCTCTTGATTTTAATAACCGCGCGTTGTCGTCTTCTGCGTTCCCAGGAGCGCAAGATCAAGCAACTTCAACCGGCAATTACTTCTTTAACGTTTACGACCATCGCGCACAGGCTTTGGCAAAGAAGGGTCGCAAGGCTGAAGCAATTGCTCTGATTACAGAAGCAATTGAGCGCATCGAGGCCGGCGATCTCCCCGTTGGTCGTGAGCCCGAAACTCGCCTACACCGGCGCGATCTTGAAGCAACACTTGCTTCGCTTCAGTCATTCTGAAATTTTAATCAACGGGGCTTGTCATTCATCAGCCCCGTTTTTTTTACCGCAGATCCCCCAGAGAAGTTTTTTAAAAGGTGATTCATGTTGCTTCGCCCTTCGTCAATTCTTTTTGCTCTGTGCACAGCATCGAGCCTGACAGCGCTTGCGTATGAAGATTCAAAGGTCATGCCTGCGAAAATTCGACGTGTTACGGTGCGTTATGTGTCGACCGACATTAGCGAAAAAACCGATGGTGGTTTTTCAGCAATTCCTCTCAGCCGGCCGCTGAGCAAAGCATTAACCTTTAAAGACATTGTTAAAGGTGAAAAAGATCCAGTTCGCAATGCATTGACCTCTGGATTTCTCGCTGCTGAGGGTTTCAATGTAGGTGATGCTGTGGGCAAGTTTGCTGCGGATGTTAAAACCCGCGTGCAAGTGACGGCACCCATTTTTACGCTGGGAGTCACCCCAAGTACAACGCTTGCTGTTGCGATGCCGGTGTATCGGATGCAAACCGTGGCCGAAGTTTCCTTCCAGGCCAACGAAATGGGGCAACGCTTCATCAACAGTTTGGCATCTGACTACAACAATCAAATGGCCTCGGCCCGCGATGCCGCCAGCAAACTCAATGACGCTGTGGCTCGCTTGAATAACAAGCTTACAGAAAACGGTTATCGTCGGTTAGAAAACTGGTCTGGCACGGGAATGGGCGACCTGCAGTTGGTTGTGAAAAACAAAACCTTCGAAGCAGATGGATTGGCAATTGCAACTCAAGGCATCTTAACTGCACCCACAGGGCGGATTGATGATCCGGATAATCTGCTCGACAAAGGTTTTGGAGATGGGCAGTGGGATGTGGCAGTTGGTGGAGCGGTTGAAGAGTCGCTTGGCGAATTCGTTGGCGGCCTTTCGGTGAGTCAATATGCGCGCTATACGAATCAACTTCCCGGCAAGCGAACGATGCGTATGGTGACCTCTGATGAGACGATCGAAGTTGGCAAAGAGCGAGTTAAATATGATTTGGGAGATCGCGTTGAAACAGGCGCAGCGGCTCTTTTGTCAACCACAACGGGGTGGGGAGGAAGTGTTGGCTATAACTACTCCTACAAAGGCTCAGATCGTTTTTCTGTGCCTGAGGTGACGCGAGTTGTACTTGAGCGCGATACAATTGAAACCCAGCATCAAGCAGAAGCTGAGTTGGTTTATTCCGGAGTTCCTGCATTCAAACGCGGTTCAATCCCGGTGCCTTTCGAGTTGAAGTTAGCTTATAAGCGCCAATTGTCGAGCAGAAATATGCCTATTACACATATGGTGCAACTCGACACTGGCGTCTTCTTCTGAGAATCCAGGGATTGGAGAAGTTCATCATGAAGAAATTATCGAAATCAAAAATGTCTGCAGCATTTATAACTGTAGGCTCTCTTGTGCTTGCTTTAATGGCCTGCTCACGTTTGTCTGCCCATAAACCCGAGCCGCAAACTTTGGCGGTGCCACAGCGTTCAAGTGGAACTGGTTTTGGTTTGTCGGGCGAAACTCCCGCAGGATTGTATCGTGGCGGTTTATTAATTTGGTCGTCGGAAGTGAATTCCGAGCAAATTGCGACAATTTTAAACGCAACGCGCGAAACCAATAGAAAATATGTTGCATTGAATCGTTATTTTAGCAGTTTTTTAGAGAAAGAGATTTTGCCGCTCAAGCGTTCTATTGACGAACGTCGTGCGCAGTTTGCAAGTTCAAAAGCCCTCGCTGATGCGCGCATTTCTCCCATTCAAGCTCAGTTGGCGGCAAGTTGGCTCGCTGGCGAAACCACTGCAATCAAGGCGCGTTATTCTGACTTTGATAAAGCGCGCGTCGAAGGAATTTTTCAAACATACTGCGATGCAAAGATTCTCGATCTCGCGACCCGACCATTTTTGGGTCAAGTTAAATTCCGTTCTCGTCCAACCCCTTCGGCACTCTGTGAAGCCTATTACAGCGGTCGTTATTTTACGGGTGAAAGTTGCGCTGAGAGTGACGAAGGGCGCAATTATTATGATTGCATTTGGAATGAGGGAGTCCTCAAAACAAGCTTTGGCTCTAGGCTACAAATTCGTCTTGCAAGCCGTCGGTCAGGAACAAAAGTGAGTGAGCCTCTGAGTTTGCAAACTTTCTCAGGTCTTCCATTGGTGAAGCAGGCGCTTGCATTGGCCGACGTGCCATTTTGCAATGCCTCTGAAATGCGTCGTGCTTTGTTGGCAGGTGCTCGTTATAGGCTTCTTTCAAGCGGCGTGATTCTCGGTGGATTAATCTGCGGTGAAAACTCACGCTATGAGATGAGTTTCGGCGCTGGAGATTGGGATAAAGACCTTGCAAATAGCTCTCCTGCATTCTTGATGGATGCCATTGAGGCGAAGCAAGGAGGAAGTTCTCTTCCTCAAACATTCCAGTGGATCTCAGGTGAAACTGCAACTGCGCACCCAGACCTCGCTCTTCAGGTGCAAGGTCTTGCAGCAAAAATCGCAATGTTCCACGCCAGTGTGAGTGGCTGTGTGAGTGATTTCAATTCGCCAAATGACGTCTACTTCAATGACTCTCGCTTATCGGGTGGACTCTCTTTGCAAGGCCAATGCAAGAGCTTCCTTCCACCCTCCACAAGCCTTCCTGATGTGATTGTCGTAGATGAATCGCTTGAGGCTAAGCGTCTTGAGCTGGCCGGACTTGAACACGAGTTGAGCGGTCTCAAAGGGAATAGCTGTCCGGTGGCTCCGTCTTGCGAAGGAGTGCCTGCAGGTCATGCACGATGTGATTTCCTTAATGCGCAGGTGAAGAAAGCCGCTGCCGCCGAGGCACTGAGTGTTGCCAGCGTGCTGGTCACCGATTTCGGACTCTCGTTTGAAAGATCAAGCCCAACTTCATCGACGGTTGTTGTTTGGATGAACGGTGCTGCTGTTGGAGTTGGATGTGTGGGTGAAGAAAAATTGGGAGCTTGCGGTTCAGCAACTGTGAATCCAAGTCTGTCATCAGCTCTTCCGGTTCAGGCGGAAGTTTCGAAGAACAAAGAACTTGTCCTGAAGATGAAAATTGATAGCAAGCAGATGGCCGCCGCTGGAGTTCCGGAGAGCATTGTAAAACAATTTAGAACATTCAACGATGCGATTTTGGAATTGAATGCGAGCAGCAACAAAATGGAAGACTTGGTTCCTTATCTGTCGGGCAAGGCTTTCATTCGTGCAGACAGTGCGGCAGCCAGTGCCCTTGCAGAAGGGAGTGTTTCGTACCTTATCGAGAATTCATTCGATAAAACACTCGGTGAGTTTTGTTCAGTTCAATAACGGGAAGAACTCGGACTTATGCAAGTCCGAGTTCTTTTTGCAGTTCGCCAGAGCGGTACATCTCGGTGACGATGTCGCAACCACCAACAAATTCACCGTTGATGTAAATCTGTGGCGATGTAGGCCAGTTGTTCAGAGCTGTCAGGGTTTTCCAGAGATCCGGATCTGAGTCCATATCTTCGGATTTGAATGGAATATTGAGTTCAGTGAAGACCCTGACGACCCGAGCGGAAAAGCCGCAACGCGGTTGTGATGGAGTTCCGCGCATATAAACGACGATTTGGTTGTTTTTCACGTCGCTTTCGATTTTTTCTTTCCAAACAGAATTCATAAGCGATTGCTCCTCTGGGTTCTTAGGTAAACATCAATTGTTTTGGTTTTTCGACCAGCCATTCGTCGGGGGTGTGAGTTTTCATGGTCAGTGCATGGACCTCTCCAGTAGCGATTTCTGTCTGAAATAAATCAAGAACCATGCGGTGCCGTGCGAGTAATTTTTTCCCTGCAAAGGCCTGAGAGATGATCAGAACAGCGTAGTGATCGTTGCCACCACTGAACTCGTTCACAGAGACCTCAGCATCTGAAAAGCCCTCGAGAATTCGACTCTTGACTTGCTCCCGATTCATGCCAACCCCCTTAAATCATTCATACGAGGCCTAGCAATCCATAGGCGTCAACGCAAGGGAAAGAGGGAGCTTGAGTTTCGCTTTCAACCAACCGATTCCGTAGCGATCGGGGGGCGCCATGGTTTTTCAGAGGACCGTTCGTGCTTTTCTGTTGTGTTTAATTATTCTCTTTATTCCAGTGAGTTGCAAAAGCAAGTCCTCTGCCACTCCCATGTTTGCGCAGTCGGGACGCGATTATTTGAACAATGTCCTCGAAAGAAGGAGCCAAATCCAAGGTTGGAGCATTCGCTGCGGAGTCAGCGCCTCGAAAGATGATTGTGAAGTTGGGGATGCGGTCCTTTTCAATGGACTTCTCTGTCTGGCTGGCGATGAGCTGAGCTGTGAGGCTGTTCGCAGATCGCAGGGCAGTGATGGTCGCATGTGGCGGGCTGAGTTTCGTTTGGCACGCGATGCTGTGAACAGTTTTTCTCGGGATATGGCTGTCGGTGTCTTAGCTTATCTCGTCGCGACTCGTGACACGGATCTGGCAAAACGATGGATGGTATGGATTGAGCAGAATGATTATCGATTGTGTCGAGAAAGCACAGACAATCGTTGCGACTTTACTCCCGGATTTTGGACCCTGTTTCGTGATGTTTGGGAATTTCTTGGCTTGCCTTTGAATGAAAAAATGCAGTCGGTGGTGCTCGATGATTCTGTCCTTGCGCTTTTGCAATCGCAGTTCTCGTCGACCGGTTTTGAACTCCATTTGGCCTCGGTTAATTTGCTCGTGCGTCGATCGATGAGTCAGCAAAGTTCAATCTTGAATTCGCTCGCCGATGCCCTGACCACCAGGCAGCCCGAAAATCCTTTTTTTAGGTATCTCGCGGAAGGTGCCAGCGAGCGAACCATTGCCCAGGCTCTGCATTGGTGCCCTTCAACCCGTCCACGATTTCGCACGGAGTGGAGTTTTGAGCGCAACGAGCAAGACCGCCCTTGGGAGAGGTCTATGGGCTGGGAGTGTGTGATGTTGTTCGGTTTTATTGTGCGAGATCTTAGCGTAGATAGCGGATCTCTACCGAAAGCGTCTGCTGAGACTCGATGAGCGGAAAGATGCATTCATTAAACTTTGGCCCGCCAATGCGAACTTTCGGGTTGTTGGAAAAGCCAAAACCCTCCAATGGTATTCCGAACGCACCCGAGTTGAGCTTTTTGTCGTTGTTTTCGTCGTGGAACAAACCAAGTGCGTAATTGCCGAAGGGTATATTTTCGAGAGCGAGTTCGGAGTTTTGGCTTGCGTCAGCGAGGCTCAAGCAGTTTGAATAGGCCGCTTTGCTGCCGTCAGACGGAAAGCCTTCATCGCTGGCGAAAAGGGATATGCAAACTTGCCCCGATCTATTGCGTAGATTTGATAATTTGAGAACGAGTTTTGCGACTGGAGAATCCAAGTCGGAAGACTCTGAGATAACTCCGGAGGCGTTTAAATTTGTCGACGCATCAGAGAAGGCCGATGAAAAAGTTCCTGTTATGCAAGTCGCGAGCAGAGTCAAAATGCTCTTACGGAATTTCACGTGCAGTTACTCCTCGTCAAATTATTTTGCAAAACGCGCACCGAATCTTTCACTCATCATCTCAATAACCATTTCGACCAGGTCTTCTGAACTCGGCTTGCAGTAGTAATCTGCATCAGAGGCGTAGGGTGCTCGACTTGCTAAGGCTGTCAGAGTTCGCGGTGGTGCGTCCAAAAATTCGTAAGCCTTTTGTCCCTCGAGCACCTGTTGCATCATATAGGCAGATGCTCCGCCTGGCACGTCTTCATCGAAAAATACGACCATATTGGTTTTCTGAAGTGATTTTGAGATTATAGCCTGAGTGTCGAAGGGGAGCAGAGTTTGAACGTCGATAATCTCGACCGAAACCCCAAGTTCCGCGAGCTCTGCAGCTGCGTCCAATGCAACACGGACACATGCACCATAGGTGACTATGGTGAGATCGTTCCCGACGTGAATCACTTCCGGCACTCCCAAAGGGACACGGAATTCCGTCAAGTTGTCTGGAACTTTTTCCTTCAATCGATACGCATTCAAAACCTCAATCACGAGCGCCGGATTGTCGCCCGCGAAGAGAGTGTTGTAGAGGCCTGCAGCTTGGGTCATGTTGCGTGGAACACAGACATGAATTCCGCGCACCGCATGAAGAATCATTCCAATAGGTGAACCTGTGTGCCAAATTCCCTCAAGTCGGTGGCCCTTCGTGCGAATGATCACCGGTGCCTTTTGTCCGCCCGCGGTGCGGAAGTGAAGGGTGGCAAGGTCATCCGACATCACTTGCAGCGCATAAAGAAGATAATCCAAGTATTGGATGTCGACGAGAGGACGCAGGCCCCGCAATGCGCAGCCAATTCCTTGGCCAAGAATGGTAGCTTCACGAATTCCGGTATCGGTAACCCGCAGATCTCCGAACTTTGCATTTAATCCTTCAAAAACCAGATTCACGTCACCAAGTTTGCCCACATCTTCGCCCAGCGCAAAAAAGCGCGGATTGGATTGGAAGAAGTGTTCAAAAAGTTTCAACAAGACAACGCGTCCATCGACGCTTTCCGAAGTTTCCGAATATCGAGCTGGAATGCCTTGCAGCTGCAGTGGGTTGTCCTCGGATTCGCTGAGCAAGTGAGATCCATAGCGACGCTTGTTCGTTTCCATGGACTGCACCGCAAAAGCTCGCAGGTCATCGGCTAGCGGATGATTTTCACCGCGCAGTGCAAGCACTGCTTTGCGGATATTTGTGTGAATAAGTCTGCGATTGAGAGTGACTCCGGAACGCAGATCATCAGCGCAGCTGCCCACCTTTGTAGAGTTTTTCAAACCGGCCTGAGCCAAGGCGTCGAGTTTTGCTTGCGCAATTGAGCGCTCCTCACGAAGTGGAGATAGATAAAGCTCCCATGCTTCTTTGCGAGACTCTTCGACGAGTTTGCGATCTTCAGATTCCATGAGGTCGAGTTCTGCTTCTGTGGCAAAACGTTGTTCGACAATCCAACGGCGCATGCGGCGCAAGCAGTCATGGTCTTCTTCCCATGCCAAACGCTCTTTTGACTTATAACGTTCGTGGCTACCACTCGTGGAGTGGCCTTGTGGCTGAGTGAGTTCCACAATGTGAAACAGTGCTGGCATGTGTTCGCGACGGGTTTTTTCCACGCCTAATGCATAAGCTTCAACGAGTTTCGGATAGTCCCATCCGGCCACCACATGAAGGTCGTAACCTTTCGCAGTTCCGCGCGATTGGAATCCAGCGAGCGCTTCGGAGATAGAACTCTTGATTGTTTGATGTTCGCGAGGGACAGAGATTCCGTAGCCATCGTCCCAGACTGACATGACAAGGGGAACTTGCAGCACACCTGCTGCATTGAGTGTTTCCCAGAAAATTCCTTCACTCGTGCTGGCGTCACCAATTGTTCCAAAAGCGACTTCACTGCCATTGCGAGAAAAACCGCCGCCAGCATTCTGAAGTGCTGGTTCGTTGCGATAGAGCTTTGAAGCGTAAGCCAGACCCAACAAGCGCGACATTTGTCCGGCTGTGGGGGAAATATCCGAGGAGGATTGTTTTCGTTCGACAACAGGAAGCCAGTTGCCGTTTGCGTCCAACATGCGAGTGCCAAAGTGGCAATTCATCTGCCGGCCAGCGGATGAAGGTTCATGATTTACGTCGGTATCAGCATAGAGTTGAGAAAAGAACTCTCGGACGGACAAGAGGCCTGCAGCCATCATGAAGGTTTGGTCGCGATAATAGCCACTTCGAATATCGCCTTCGCGAAATGCTTTGGCCATGGCGAGTTGAGGGACTTCCTTGCCGTCGCCGAAGATTCCAAATTTTGCCTTGCCAGTGAGCACTTCTTTGCGGCCTGCCAGGCTCGCGAGTCGGCTGCGGTGACCAACGCGATAGTCCGAAAGGATTTCCTCTCGAGAAAGTGTGATTTTGCCTTTCGCAAGCGAGAGTCCATCGGCTTTGACTGCAACCTTTTCCATGCAAGCTCCAAAAAAAAACAGTCCGAGGGTCTTTCTAAGCCCTCGGACCATATCAGAGCGGAGTGTGAATTCAACATATCACGGTGCAGAAGCAGTTGACTCCGGGGCCAATCCTGCGCCGCTGCGCGTCGATTGCCCGCGCGGGCGTAAAAATGCTTGCGAGCCATGAGCCATGAAACGGCCGAGATATTCTTGAACAAGCAGCAGTGGATTGATGCGTTGTTTATCGAAAGATGAGATCCAGGAGACATTGCCATCGGCATTCACAAATGCATCGACGTCAAATGCGTCTACACTTTGTTCCTGATAGGCATGGACTTGCACGACACGAATTCGCAATCGGAATCCATCATTTTGCACAACGAGTTTCTCTTTGCCTCTGAGCAGCATAATTCCCGAACGAGGGACTCCAAGTTTGAAGATGCGCACAGCGAGTTCTGGACGCTCTTGCATCACAAGATCGTTGAAGTAGGTGACGTGCGCATGCAAGATAGTGGTGAGCTCTTCAAGAAAGAAAACAAATGACTGGTTGAGGATTTCAGTTGGTTGTTGACAGTGCGTTGGTTGACCGCAGGCCAACCGAGCCATGTTCTGGATCCAGAGAAGCTCGGAATGTTTCATGAGAATTGCCTCGTAAGTTTGCCTTCATCTTATCATGAAATTTTCTTAGAGGAGAAATTCGCTGCCCAAAAAATATCTGAAAGACGATTCGCGCGCCGCATCGATTAAGGTGCTGTAGCGTAAATTGGATATCGAACTCGGGTTGAATGCGGATGATTTGCTTGTGTAAAGAATGGATCCCGTGAGCGTCCAGTCTTGACTCATGCGCCGGATGAGAGAGTTTTTCCATTCGATGGTTTGGCTTGTGAAGTCGGCTGAGGGCGCGCTCGGTGTCCAATCACCCTTTTGCTTTCCGCGCGCATTCAGTGCTTCGGCAAGTGAGGGCGCGACATACGATTGTTCGCTGCCCGAGACAGCACGAAAGTGCGATGAAAAGACAAGACTTGGTGTTAGATTGAGTTTGGGTGACAAATTGAATTCAAGAAAGTGCCCCTCATTTTCTAACGCCTTTACAACAAGCGATGAACCAATAGCGGCGGCTCGCCATGATTTTATGAGCGGAAATCCGGCGGGATTTTGCAGTCGCCATGTTCGAGTGCCAATCCATTCAAAATCGAACGCCCAGCTGTTAAGATCCAGCGCTGGCAGAGCTTCAGACGATAACAAGCGCTGAAAAGCAAAACTTGGTGTCATGACAAACCGTGCAGCTTTGAGCTGGATTCCTGGTTCGAATTGAATTCGTGAGTATTGATCTTTGAACGCATTGGTCCCAACTGCATACGAGCTGCGTAAATGAACTGAAAAGCTGCTGAGTGGAACCCAATGCACAGCTGCAAGAGTGCCTGCTTCCCAGCCTGAATTGCGTCCACCCAAGCCTTGTGTTGCAACCAGGGGATTGTCTGGGGCGTTGTAAAATGTTCCTGTCGAATTGCCGACAACAGTTGAACCGAAAATATTGATCGCACTTTGCCAATTGAGGTCATCGCTAAAGCCTTCGTACCCTAACGATGCGTTACCGCCTGCAAGCCCTTCGAGGCCTTGTAGGCGCAAAGTCTTGATTGCCGCATTTGCTATTTCGCCAGGCCCATATTTTGCCGATAAAGTGTCGTACTCGCTTTGGCTTGCTGAGTTCATAGGTATTTTTGACCCCGCAAGCCAGCCTCCTTCAACTGAAACCTGTGCAGAGCGTTGCAGTTCCCAGTCCAAGGCTGTCGCATCGCGTGCAGAGACAACGCAAAATACGAGCGCGAAAAGTATTGGCTGAGTGCGCAGCATTAAGGGGTCACCCCTGAGATTTGCGCCGCTGAAGTATTGACGTGAGATTCAAATTCATTCCAGGGAATCAGCCGTGATTGTATGAATAATTGCTGAGCGCGCTGTAAAGCGCTTTTTTCCCAGACGCTGAAATGAATGTTTCGCGGGAGCTCGGACACTGTCGAGCGTTTGAGATGTTCAAGCAGTGCAGCAAGAGTTGCGTCGAGGAGTTCTGCAGATTTGACCCCAAGGCAGACCGGCGTTTTGTTTGTAGTGCAATAACAAGCCCGTGAGGGATAGACTTTGCAGTGAGACTTAAATTGTAAATTTCATGTGTATACGTTTGCCAATTCAACCATTGTCGGCTGCTTCGTAATTCTTTGAGAATTTTGTCAGAGGTGGACAAAGCTTTTGTCCACAAGTGGAAATCGTTGCGCGGTACGAGTCCATCCTTCTCGAGCTTTTCAAGCGTCCAGTGAAGGCCGTTTTCGCGCAGTTCAGCGGGTCCTAGATTTGGAAAATTCCAGCGTGTCGGTAAAGCAAGTTGACTGAGCGACCGCACGGCTTGGTCGGTGGTTGCGCCAACCCCGCAGACGTAAACGCTTACTGTAGGCAATTTTTCGCGTTGGGCGAGTTCACTCGAATCAATGGCTTTGATGAACATTTTGATTGCGGTCTGACTGGCAAAGACATGCACCGAGTTGGGTTGAACAAGGGTCGAAAAAAGACTTTCGCTGGTGACGCTGTGATTGAGTTGGGCTTCAAGCAACGGCCATTCGACTGCTGGTTGAGATGATGTTTCTTCGAGTGCAACACAACAGCGATAAGCAAGCACGCACGTACTCCTCAGATGGGCGATGAGGTCTCCGACTCAATAGTACCAAGAGGGGTTCGCAGAGTCATCAAATCAGCAAATCTAGATTGCAACAATTCCGCATGCAGACGCAGCGCAAGCGGGCTGCGCAGGAATGCTTTGAAAAGTTCTCCATGGTCGAGCTGCAGCGAAGAGTTGTGCCAGCTCTCTTGTTGGCTTGAAAAAAGTTCAAATTGGAGTTCCCGCAAAAGGCCGTCTTTCGCCGCCCAAATCAATATTTCATGCCCAAAATGATGCGCCGCGAGCGCGGTTTGGCAATTGCCACCGGTCAGCCAAAGCGAGGCGCGTTCGAACGCAGCCTGCAAAGAGGTTATTGGACAATGAATGGAAGCTAGATGCGCGCGAAGCTCCGTATCCTCTGCCCTGCATTCGATTGCAACCACGCCTTGGGCGGGTGCAGGAGTGGAGAGGGTTTCCGGAAGCGTTATCATCGTCTCCGGATTGTACAAGCCAAGTCTATCGAGGCCCGCTCGAGCGAGCATTATAAAAGCGAATTCATTGTTTGCAACGCGATTCAATCGCGTATCAACATTGCCGCGCAAGACAACCAGTGGAAGTTCAGAAGGCGAAAGTGCATTTCGCAAAAAAGTTTGTCGGCGAGCACTTGTCGTGCCTATCTTTGCAGTCTCTGTCCATTGTCTGTTTTTTAGTACGTTAAGCACTTCACTGACAGAGACATCGGCCAACGTCTTGATTTTCAGCTGGCTCAGGATCTCGTTACGGAGTGGTGGTGAAAAGATGATCACGTCACAAGGATTTGCACGGGGCAAAACAGCCGCAACGTGCAAGCCCAAAGTTGTTTCGACGGGCAAATCTTTCATGCTGTGCACAGCCAGGTCTGCACGATTGGCAAGAATCTCTTCCTGGACTTCCTTTACGAAGAGTCCTTTTCCGGTTTTTAGATGAGCAGGTAAATTGGGGTCATCAAGGGAAATATCTGCAAGTGCTCCACGCTGCATTTTATCGCCCGAAGTGACCACAAGATTAAGTTCCACTTGCAACCCGCGTTGCTCAAGAAGGCTTTTGACTGTGTTTGCCTGCCAAAGTGCGAGTGCGCTTTTTCTTGTGGCAATCTTTATTTTACGCTGTTCAGTCATGATTCTTCGTTCTCACTTTGAGATAAATTGAAGAGTAGCCCGAGCGCTTGACCAATGGTGTCTTGTTCTGAATCGATACGAACATCAGCGCGGGCGAGTTGAGCTGTTTGTGCGACGAGTTTTTTTGCGACTGCATTGGCCGTGATGGTGATTTGGCTCTCATCCAAAGATTGTGATTTGCTCAAGCTTTTTTTAATCTCGGCTTCAACCACGTTGCGAACTAAAGAATGAAACCGACCCACGTTGATTAAATTTTCGCGTTGTCTTCGCTGCGAAAGAAATTCACTGACTTCTGCACTGATAATTTCTTCAGCTTCCTGTGCTGCTTTTCTTCGTGCTTGTCGGCTCGATTCCATGACCTTGTCGAGGTCATCGACGTCGAATAGGAAGAGGTTTTTGAGCTTGCCGAGTTCGGGATCAACGTTGCGGGGAACGCTGATGTCAACGATTACGATCGGAACCCCGGACCGACGTTTGAGAAGTGTTTCCAGATGCTTTTTGTGAACAATAAATCCCTGTGCTGATGTCGCTGCAATAATAATATCAAATTCATGCAGTCGTGTGAGCGCTGTTTCAAGCAGAAGAGCTTGACTGTGTTCAATCTGTTCGGCCAATTTTTGACTACGGCTCAGAGTTCTGTTTGCGATTGTTAAATTTTCTGCTCCGCAGGCACGCAAGTGCTGAGTTGTGATCCGCGCCATTTCTCCTGCACCGAGGATGAGGCATTTTTGTTTGTTGAGGTTATCAAAAACCCGGCGAATAATTTCAACGGCTGCATGGCCTATGCTGATTGCATTTTTTCCTAGGTCTGTTTCTGAACGAACGCGCTTAGCAACTTGAAAAGTCCGATTAAAAACTGTGGTTGCCTCCTGGCTACAAAAGCCGTTTGTCAGCGCATTTTGGAAGGAATCTTTGAGCTGGCCGAGAATGTGTGGTTCACCAAGGACAAGAGAATCCAAACTACATCCCACCCGAAATAGATGCTGCAGAGCGTGTTCGTCGCTCATTGAGCGCAGCCAAGCGCGCAGCTCATGGCGCCAGTTTCGATTCGTATCCAGGGCCGATTGCAGGTTGGGGAATTGTGCCAGTGTCCATTCTGCAAACTCGATGAAAATTCTTTCGAGTTGTATGTTCTGCAGGTGTCCAAACAAACATAAATCGAATCGGTTGCAGGTGGTAATCACCACCATCTCAGTTGTGGCATGACCCGCTTGGCGTTCGACGATCTGTTTGAGAGTCGTGGGACCATCGTTTAGGGCAAATCCTTTTGCCCAGAGCTCGCGGACTTCGACAGGGCAAAGCGAATAATGCGCTCCGCAATAAATCATTCCGGAATTGCGTGCAGTTTTTCCGTTTTCGGCGAGCTGTGTTGCTGGGCTTTTGTCAGTCGCGAGGGTCATGATCGCAGCACCTCTCCGCATTCTGCTGCAAGAGGAGTTGCGAAAAACTCATCGCGTGCTTCAAAGGGAGTATTCCTTCCAAGCAGAATCATCAGTTTCAGTGTCAGGCATTCAAGACCCATATTGTGTCCCGAAATCGCACCGCGTTGAGCAAATGCGCGACCATTTTCGTAGCTCTGCAAATCAATAGTGCCTGTTTGGCATTGCGAAGCGATCACAAGGGGAATTTCTTTTGCGGTTGCCGCTTCAACGAGTTCGAGCCAGCAGAAGTTGCGTATTGGAAGATTACCCACTCCGAATCCACGTAAGATAAGGCCACGGTAATTTTCCAAAAGCACATGAATCATTTGCGAAGAGATCGGTGAGCCTGGAATCACATCAAGGACACACACCGAAGAATTGATACGGGCGTCGAGGCTCGGTTTGTGTCGCTGCGCACGCGCAACAGGAGCCTTTATAAGCGCATGGTTGATGCTGAAATGAACCCCAAAATGACCTAAAGCAGGCATGTGCTGACTTGCAAATGCGTGCAGATGCTCGCTGCTTCGTTTTGTGACGCGTGAGCCACGATATACGACACTGTCAAAGCAAACCATCACTTCGGGATGGCCAGATGTTGCAAGCTCTACGGCATCGATAATATTTGCCCGAGCATCTGTTCTGAGTTCACTCAGAGGTCGCTGCGAGCCGGTTAACACGATGGGTTTGGTGAGTCCGGCAAGGAAGAACGACAGTGCGCATGCCGTATAGGCCATTGTGTCGGTACCGTGGATAATGACGCAGCCATCGAATTGATCCCAGTGATCGTTGATCACCTGCGCAAGTTGAATCCATAAATGAGTATCAACATCGGAAGAATCAATGTTGCTGACAATCTTGAGTTCAATATCTGCAAGCTGGGTGAGTTCCGGGACCCGTGCAAGCAAAGAAGCGAGAATGTTTTGGTCTTGTTTTGCGGCGTGCTGTTGAGGATCAAGAACCATGGCAAAGGTGCCACCGGTATGCAGGACAAGAACTTTGGGTTGTTTTTTGACCATAATTCAGATGCCCTCAGTGTCCGCGTCCGGATAAGTTCCAGATTGTTCCAAAAAGGGTCAAGCCGAGCAAAGTAGAACCCCAAATCGAAAGCTGTGCTCCACGGCGGCCTGTCCAGCCCCAAAAACCTCGCCCGACAAGGGCCAACAAGTACCAACTCCAGACGGCAAATGCCCAAATGACTTTGAGTGATGACAAATGTGCGCGCGTGACCGGGTCCATAATTAGCATGACCCCAGTTGCCAGGCTTGTGGTGATGAGAAGAAAGCCAATGAGCGACGAGCGACCCACCAGCGAATCGAGCGACTCAAGGCTCGGCATAAAAGGTCGCCGCTCGAGAAGGTGCGATTTAAGGCGGCTGTAGTCCCACAGATAAAGCAGCGAAGTTGAAAATGCGACCATGCAGAGTGCTTCACCCGCAAGTGCGGTGGCAATATGCAGCAAAGACAATCCAGGAAGGGAATGCAGATTTGCAGATGCTGTTTCGTTGAGAAATGGAGAGATGACGTTCAGGGCCCAAACGATAGCTCCCGTGAAGAAGCCAAGTGGTTTGATTTCGGCCCGATCGCGTTCAAGAAGCATCGCAGCAATAGCGATTAAGCAAGCGAGACCTGAAATTCCAAGGGTCAAGACTTTTCCACTCGGTGAAACGACGAGCACGGTGAGATGCGCTGCGCTGAGAAAAACCCCACATAAAAAGAAGCTGCGCGCGCCGCGCCGGCAGTGTTCAGGCCAGACGCCCTCAGATTGTCGCCAGTATATGGCAGCCGCATCAAGCAACATTGCGCATCCAAAAAACACAACAAGTGCAATGCGCAGAACACTTTCCAAGCCGTTTATGGAGTCTATGAGCAGCAATCCCTGTTGTGGGTCGTTGTCCATGATGCGGTTACCCCCGGCAGAACTTTTGTGAATCAGTTAAAAATAACTTTTTTTGCAAAAAATCAAATCATCCTGCTTTCGTATGCTCTCGTGGTTGCTCGTTATTGAGACTTAACTCGGCATTTTTTTCTCATCTCCCGGCTCAGACTGTCGATACCCATTTTGTCGGTAGGAAGGGGTTTCCTACTGGCTCAAATGGCTTATGTAGAGGAAGAATGCCATGTCGCAGACCCTAATTTCATCATTTCGTCGTGTCTTTCCTGCACTGACCCTTGCCGGGGTATTGACCGTTGCTTGCGGTGCTTCCGTGAGCCAGATCGTCAAGAGTTTCTCGTTCAGTCTCGAAGAACGCAAGGCTCATCTGTTGACCGAGTTTTCCACTGAAGTGGCGTTGAATATGGAAGTCGGTATTCCTATCAAAAACTTGGGAACCATTCGTCTGATTCCCGCCGATGGGAGCCATGGTTTCCAGATTGCAACCGATATCGATTTTGCAGCATTTCTTGATAAAGAGTTGACCATTGGTCGGACCCGGACGCTGCCAAATGGCGTAACCATGCCATCTTATATTACCACCGACCTGTACTCCGCAGAGCTCAAACGAGACACACGTATGGCCACCAAATTGTATTTGGGCACATCGTCCGACAAGCGCTACGTCGGTGTCGGTCTTGAACTGAATTTCGTCGACAGCCGTTTCCCTGAAGGACTTGCGATTTCGCAAACTCTTCAAGACGGTGCAAAACGCAATGTGGGCGTTGTTTCATTTTATGGTCCAAAGATGAGCAATGGCCAGATGGTGGCTCCGGGTGGCATCTTTGTTGCTTCCGATATCAACTCATTGCGAAGTGCGTCCACAGTTCAGAGCTTCGCCGCAAATGCAGCTGGCGTGGAAATGAATCCGGTTAAGTTGTTACCTTATGACGGTTTTGATGTGACTGGAAGTAATGCTCGCGAATATAAACGTCCGCAAAATCAGCTCAAGCTGTTCAGTATGTTCAAGAGCTCAGGACGTCAGGCTGGCTTAGTGGATTAAGCCTGGTTTCCAAGCAGAACTTGCACAGCCTCCTTCATCGCGGTACCACCATAATGAAGGAGGCTGTGCTCATGTCGTTTGACCCGACTCTGCAGGAAAAGACTCACACCCATGCGGATCAAAATCGAGTGTCTGGCAAAGCCGCCATAGACCAGTGTCTCAAAACCATCATGGCGCTCACATCTGAAGATCTGTCTCATCCTGAGCGGCGTCTGGCATTGATTGCAATGCGCGACACCATCAACACGCTGCTTGCGCGCTACTGCGAACCTAAAGCAGAGCAAAATGTTGAATCTCATGGACATGGAGAGAGTCTTGACGAACCGCAGACGTCATGGCGGAGCAAGAAGAAAAATCAATCTGAAAAAGACCAGAAGCGAGCGCGGCTAGAAAAACGAGAAGAGATTCTCCGCGAACTCAGGTCGCGGATTACAAATTTCAAAACCGAAAGCACGCAGCCAGCTACGCCAGAAGAGCAGCATGAGGCTTCTGAGAAGCTGCAAGTGGGTATTGATGCCTTTGAGATGAGGCGGCAGCGAGCTTCTTTTTGGCCGCAAGGAAGTGTTGAATGGGCGCGGCAATTGTTGGGGGTCGAGCTCTGGATGACTCCCACAGAACGACGTCAATGCTATATCGATATGGTCAAAGCCTGTCATCCGGATCATAATCATAGCGTGGCAACGGATGCTATTCAGCTGGTTAATGCGGCTTGGGATGTGCTTCGCTAAGAAGGAATATATTCGTGGAAAATAATCATCGCCATGGTCCGACATGCGGTTGTGTCAATGAAAAGGGGCAGCCGTTATATGTGAATGCTCCCAGTGAGGAGACTGAAAAAGCGCTGAATTTCTGTGAAAAAAACATGACGAGCTGGCTCTCAGAATTAGAAACTCTTGTAAAAATTCCGAGCATCAGTTTGGACGGATTCGATCCAAATCAACTCAAGTTGAGCGCTGAAGCAACTGCAGAATCATTGCGCCGTGCAGGGCTTGATAAGGTCGAACTGCTGTCCTTTGGTGACGTGCATCCCTATGTTTATGGTGAGTGGGTTCATAAACCGGATGCGCCAACACTTTTGCTTTACGCCCATCACGATGTCCAACCCGCAGGACGCGAAGAGAAGTGGAAGTCAAACCCTTTTAATCCGACTGTGTCGCAGGGGCGCTTGTACGGGCGAGGAGCTGCCGATGACAAGGCAGGCATCTTGGCTCACGTTGCGGCTATCTCTTCATTCCTCAAGACCTCCGGCGAACTGCCTGTCAATGTGAAAGTGCTTATCGAAGGCGAGGAAGAGACAGGGAGTCATCACCTTGCTGAATTTGTTCGTCGCTATCGACATGCTCTTCAAGCAGATGCGATGATTCTGACTGATTGTGCGAATTTGGATTCTGGAATTCCAAGCGTAACGACGGCGCTTCGTGGATTGGTTGCACTCGATGTGGAAATTGAATCATTGTCACACCCTGTTCATTCGGGTTTGTGGGGTGGGATTCTCCCGGATCCTGTTCTTGCACTCAGCAAACTTCTGAGCACTCTCACCAATGAATTTGGCCGCATTCAGGTGGAAGGAATCTATGAAGATGTGCGCGCTCTCAGCGACCAAGAACGCCTCGCATTTGAGTCATATCAGATGGCCGATTTGGCCCGGCGCGCAACAGGCCTGTATCATGATCTTCCTTTTGCGGTGGCTGAAAAACAGTTTGCACAGGCCTTGTGGCGCGAGCCATCTCTGAGTGTAAATGCAATTCAAAGTGGAAGTCGAAAGCTTGTCAGCAACGTGATTCAAGACGGTGCCTGGGCGCGCGTGTCTGTTCGCATTGTACCTGATATGAAGCCTGAAAAGGTGCTTGCAGCGCTTGAAGCACATTTGCGAAAAAATGCGCCGTCGGGTTTTTATTTAAAGTTAGTACCGCAGGCTGCGGGTCATTGGTGGTGTGTCGACGATGTCAACGAGCCTGCCTATCAAATCGCAGCACGCTCGTTGGAGAAAGGCTATGGACACACAGCACAGTTTATTGGCTGTGGCGCAAGCATTCCATTTGTTCAGCCTCTCTCAGAGGAATTGGGCGCAATACCGGCAATTCTGGTTGGAGTTGAAGACCCCTACACAAACGCCCACTCGGAAAATGAAAGTCTGGATTTGCAAGATTTCAGGAAGACTCTTCTGGGGCAGGTTCACATGCTGGCGGATTTTGCCAAGTACAAGCGACGTTGATTAGGGAGTGTCATTCACTGCAACGGCATCTTGCACCATTGCATATCCAAAGTTTCCTTCGCGCCACACCTTGACCTTGCGCATTTTTCCAGCTTTGCCTGCAACCTTTCGGGTGAGTTTTTCATTTGGAAATTTGCGCTGGGATTTTTCAGACAGCTTAACAATCAACAGCGTTGTGGGGCCATTGGCTTTCTTGGCTTGTGCCGTGTTCTGATGATGCATCTGAATGCTAACGGCTGGTTCGCCATCCCAAGAAAAAAAGCGTCCTTCGCTCGGTTTATATTCGGCCAAAACTTGCGCCGGAAGATCTGAAACGAAAAAATTCTTGTCGGCAAAAAGCTCGTACACAATGTCATGCATGGCGCGCGAGTCGCCTTCGAGGTCGAAATCAGGTGGGTAGACCTTTGGTCCTGGCAGTTGGGTCAGCTCTGCGATCGGGTCGAGTGTTTCTTCGCTCGCTGGCTTAACCATCAGGAACGTAAAAGAAGCAGCCAAGGCGGCGCTTAAAATTGAGCTCAAAACGGGATTTTTCCAGCGTGTTGAGGGTGGTATGGTGATAAGGGTTTGTTTTGGCTGATGAGTGGATGGGCTGCTCGCAAGCAAAAGAGCTGCCCTGAGACGCGAGCGAGACTCTGTGCTTAGCTCGTTTTTATTAAAATAATCATGAACTTGCTTTTTCCACGTGGGGACTTCTCGCGGATTTTGATTGTTCATGGGTGTTCGCCTCTTTCCTACTAAAGAGACTACGGCCGAATCAGCGATTTTATTCCGCAGGGGGCAATTATTTTGCCGATTTTCTGAGCTTGCTGAGGGCTCGGCTCAAAGTGCTCATCACAGTACCCAAGGGTATGTCGAGTAACTGGGCGATCTCTTTGTAGCTATACTCTTCCGCTGACAAGAAAATGATACTTCGCTGGCGGGCGTTCAGGTCTTCGAACCTTTTTTGCCAGTCGTCGTCGAGGGCGAGCTCAAAGAAGTCATTTTCAAGTTGGCTCAAGGAATCGGGGGTGAGTTGTTGTTTGGGATGAGTCCGACCAACTTCGGCTGTCGAGCTCAAGTGAAAGAAGTCTTCGCTCTCGCTCCAGTCTTCGAGGGAAATATGATTCAGTTTGTGGGTGGAGCGATTGCGGCTGTCGAGAAAGGAGTTCTTGGCTATTTTAATCATCCAATTCAGCAGATGCTTTTGCAGATCTTGGGTCATTGTTTCAGAAGCAAGTTTATCCAACTCTTCAGGCGTTTCTACGAAGTAATTTGCTTTAAAAAAGCCAGGCAAGGCTTGCAGAGCTTTGAGAAGTGTTTGCTGGGTGAGGTCTTCAGCTTCTGATTGATTTCGGGTCAAGCTCAAGGAAAAACGGTAGAGAGAGTCCCAGACAACCTCGCTGTGTTGCTGAAAGACCTCATTCCAGTTTTTCTTCACAAACGTTGTCAATCTTCAAACCCCAACGCGGAGTCATGGGTGGCTGACGAAGCACCCGCGCCGCGATAAAACTGCGAATTTCTGTACGCGTCAAGCAGGTGTAGCAAGGCAACGCGGCCGAATGATGCGAGCGGGATAGCCAAAATAACTCCGTAAACACCAAACCAGTCACCAAAACAGAGAACTGAAATAATGATTATAAAAGGGTGAAGCCCTGAGAATTGGCCCATGATTTTTGGTGTTAGAACTATCGCGTCAAGGAGCTGAATGAGCGCAAAGCAAACGAGCACGCCAACGATCACAGAAGTAGGTGAATCGTTTGCCAGAATTATCAGGAATGAAAGAAGTCCACCGACCGCAATATCGAGGTAGGGGATGATTCGAGCGACGCCAGTCAAAACCCCAACGGCGACACCGCCTGGAAGCCCTGCAATTGCAAAGGCCGTTGCGTAGACAGTTGAGAGTAAGGAAACAACAAGCAGCTGACCTCTAACAACCGCTCTTAATGTGCGATCGACCTGAAGGGCAAAAATGCGCACTCCATGCCTCAGATCCGGAGGAACAAGGTGTGATGTTTTTTGCAGGAGTCTGCGGAAATCGCGCATCAAGAAAAAGGCAAAAACGGGAGACAAGACAAGTGCAAGCGCCCAGCCCGCGAGAATGCGAGTGTTGTCGATAATTCTCGAAAATGACAACGCCTGAGAAATAAGTTCGGGCGAAAGTTCATAGTTGTTGAGAAGAGCCTGAAGTTTATCAAGTTGACGCGATGGGCCGACATAGCTCGAAATGGTTTTTTTGAGACTTGGTAAAAGCGTGCCTTCGATATGTTCTTTGGCTCTTGGTAGGGTCTTTATGACTTGCTCAAATTGGTGAAGAACCAAAGGGAGAATGTACCAGACCGCAACACTCAGTATACTGATGATGAACGTGAGCACGAAGACGACAACAAATGTTCTTCGGACGCCTCTCTTTTCGAGTCGTTCAATGGTTGGGTTAAACAGCCATGCCAAGACCATTGCCAATAGAAACGGGCCAATAACTATTCGCAGGAAGAGTAAACTCGCAAAAATGGCGAGAAGCAGAAAAATAGCAAAATAAAAGGCGCGCCGGCCAGAGTGAATGATCATGTAGACTCGTCAAGTTGGCTGAGTTGTTCATCGACGTCACGAATCTCGCTGATGATCTCCATAAGCTCGGTCTCATTGATGACATTTTTCAATGAGTCTGGAAGGCCATCTTCATGCCACTCATAAAAAGCGCGGCCGAGCTCTGCAAAAAGATCTTTGCGCCGGTTGAGGTGTTGCATTTTTGAAAGATGTCTTTTGGCAACTTCAACACCACGCTTAACCTCTTGACGGCCAATTCTTGCAACGTCTTCGAGAGATTCCTGGAGCTTCTTCAGCTCGTCTGGAAAACCTTTCATTTGGGCTCCTTTTGGTGCTCAGAATCTAACACTGAAGAAAGAATTATCGCAATTGCCGACATCGGAATCAACGCGACAGATTGAAGAGCGATCATGCGCTCGAGCAAGATCGTCGCCACAGTGATGACCGACCAAAGTATAAAAAGATTTCGGAAGGGTTGCTGCGCTGCGGGCTGTGCAAGGGAGCGCAGCGCGGCGACCAATTCGCTTCGCCCACCCGATTGTTTTTCTGCTCGTTCCTTTAGCACGAGGAGGCTTGAAAGGAGCGTGGCAAGGGTCAGTGCATAAAGACAGGTCAGGCCCAGTGGCATGAGCAGAACAATGCACGCAACCAGGATAAATGGTGAAAGTAAACTCAAAAAATCTTTCAGGCCTTGGGGCAACGAAAGCGACAGGAGAGCGCCAAAGCAGCCAGCAATGGCACTCGACAAAAGCGCCCCTTTTGAAGAGTAATAGAACTGCAGGGCAAGCCCGTCTGCAGGAATTGCGAGAACGAGGAACCAGAGGAAAGCTTTAATGGCCCAAGCACGGTCCAGACGGTGTTCAAGACCGAGTCTAACACGAAGGTGCCCTAAAACACGGTCAGCCCATCGTGGTTTTCCCTTCACGAGCCTTGCAGTTGTGTTTTCATATGTGGTCACCGTAGCTCCTGCTCTGGGGCAAACTGCCAGCAACGAATATCGCGGATCCTTTCGCCCAGGTCACAATATTACTGTTGCTCTCGGAATACAGCAATCGCGTTGGTCGCTAGATTTGCCATCAATTGACAAGCCACTCACCACTGAGCGATTCAATTTATTGACCACTCTCAGCTATGGTTTTCACTTTCAGCTTTATCAACGCACGGGTCTTGTGTTGGGCACCGCACTGCATGGTGTTTTTGATCGAACCTCGCGTGATGGCTTTGAGCCGCATTTTGGTTTGATCCTCCCTTCGATTTTGGGCGGAGTGGTGCAGAATTTGGGCACCGAAGCACGGATCATGCTGGTCGGTGAGCTTGGAGCTGCTTGGTATCCCGACTTTAAGTGGCGGGTTTCAAAAACTCAGGCGATATTTGAAGGAGCAGTTCCTGATCAGATTGCGGTGAGTGCTCAGTTGGATTGGGGATTGCAAAAACGCAATGTATTTTCTTTGATAGGTGGTTGGCGCCTTGCTGGGGATCAGCTGGTTGGTGAAAAAGTGAAAGTTGTCGGCGAGGGAACGACCTTTCCATCGATGCGTCATGAAGGCTGGTATCTTTCGATGGGAATCACCCGCCAAGTGACCGAGACACTGACGGGCGTTCAGTACGAAAACTGAGTCGCATGTGGAATGCCAATGCGCTCAATTTGTGACCTTTTCGTCTACGAAAATTCTGATGATTTCATATTCTTTTTCGCCGCGGGGGAGGTTGACTGTTACTATGTCGCCAACTCGTTTGTTGATGAGAGAAGCAGCGAGCGGGCTTGAAAGTGAAATCGCATTGTGGCGGATATCAGCCTCAAGATCACCAACAATCTTATAGGTTTTTTCCTCAGGCTTGGCGTTTTCCGTTACATCTCTTAATTTTACCGATGCACCAAAAACGACTTTATCGATAGTTCCAGGATCAATTTGGATGATTTGCAGTCGCGTCAGCTTATCTTCAAGCTCCATGATTCGGCCTTCGATAAAGCTCTGCCGTTCGCGGGCCGAGTGGTATTCGGCATTTTCTGACAAGTCACCGAGTGCACGTGCATCCGCAATTTCAGCAATGATAGTTGGACGATCAACGGTCTTGAGACGTTTGAGCTCTTCTTTGATTTTCTCAAAGCCGGCAGGAGTGATTGGAATTGGCGTCGTCATATGGATGCCCTTCATCTCAAACTTCATTAAAAAAGAATCGACCTGCTTAAAAAAGCGGCCGACTCTTTACACTTTCATTCTCACAGGACCCTATCACGGCTTTTTCTGGCCTTCAACGTACTTGAGACGAAGGTCGTATAGGAGTCCATTGAGAAGATTCTCTTCGTCTGAGTTCAAGTTGCCTTTCGTCTTTTCCTTGAGCATCACGAGGAGTTCTATATTTTGCTCTGCGAGTTCCAGATTGCGTTGAGTGACGCCGGTGTCGGGCTCCGGGACGAGTCCGAGCCCAACAAGTGCTGCGTTTCCAAGCGAAAGTGCGAGCAAACCAAAAAGCGATGAGGCTTGTTCCAAGTTCGAATCTCCCAAACACAATTCAACTCACAGGCACAGGGACTAAATCATTGACGCTCCCTGCGCGGACTGGCGCAACTCGATTTATCATAACCTTGTTTTTCGTTGTTTCAACCCGAGTCATGCCATCGCTTGGCCGCGAGGGAGGAAGATGGAATGCCGTATGCCTTGCAGCACATAGACGGTCAGCGACCTGGCGAGATTCTTCCAATTGTATCAAATTCGCTGACCTTGGGTCGCTCGCAGGGAGACTTGTTACTCGAAGACAGCGAGGTTTCTGGGAAGCATTGTTCGGTGCAAATGCTGGCCGGAGAATTGCTTCTCGTCGATCACGGGAGTCGCAATGGAACTTATCTCAATGGCACCCGCACCGATCGTTCGAAGCTTCGTCCCGGAGATATTGTCAAAGTTGGAAGCAGTGAATTTAGAATTATCGAATGGCCAATGGGAGGAGACTTCCAGGACCCAATAACGCTGGTTGAACGTTGGTCTGAATCGTTACAGAAATTGGAATTAAGCTCATTTACCCAAAGCGTTGCGCAGCTCATTAAGAAAGAAATCGAACTCTGTTTGAACGATGTTCATCTTAAGCTGACGTTGGAGTCTAAAGATGGTCGGGTTGTGAATCATCTTGTTCCAGTCAATGAAATTATTTTGGGCCGTTCGGGAACCGTTCCGCTTCTCGCTGAAGACGAAGAGGCCTCTCGAAAACACGCGCGAGTTTTTGTTGATAGCCGTGCATGCATTCAGATTGAAGATCTGAATTCTGCGAATGGAAGTTTTGTTAATGAGGAACGGATTGTTGCTCCAAGGCGGGTCAAGCCTGGGGATATGATTCGCCTCGGTAAAACACGCATTCAGGTCGCACTTTTCCTGCCAGAATTTAGCGCACCAATTGAGCTCTGAGTTTGGAAATTCTTTCTGCGACAGTTTTATCTAAATTTTTTCTGGCTTCGTATGCAATTAATTCGAGATCGCTCATGCGTCTTGAAATAAGCAAATTTTGGATATCAGGATGAGCACTGTTGATGGCATTCAAGCCCGAGCCGCCAACAACAACCGGTGCATAGGGAGTAACAAGGAGTGAAAGTTTTTGAAATGAATGGAGCATACTTGTGACACTCAGAGAAGAAGCGCAGCTGACAATGACAAGCGCGGGTTGCCTCCGACTGCAGTAGTCGACAAGATCGGCGATCGGCGTATTGGCGCCAAGATAGGTGACTCGATATCCCCATGTCTTTAGATAAAGAGCAACCCGCAGCAATCCGAGCTCGTGAAGCTCATTCGGGAGAGTTGCGCAAACTGCCAGAGGCGATTCTTCGATCTGAGTCGCCGATGTTGGCTCATTCAAATAGAATAAGCCAAGCAACATGTGCTTTAAACGCGCGGTAAGAGCGTGTTCGACAGCCACCGAAATTTCGCCGCGGTGCCAGTGATCACCCACTTCAACCATGAGGTCGAGCGCATGATCTGCGAAAGAAACAGCGTTGTCGGAAAGGGCATAGACTTGTTCGAGAGCGCGGATAGCTGCTTCGGTATTGTCGGCTTTAAGGGCTGTTAAAATGGAATGAAACGTGGCCGGCAGTTGTTTCTTTTCGGGTGTGTCGAGATGTTCAGCAGGTGTTTTTGAGTCAGGACTTGTGAGCTCAAAAAATGAGTTTGCTTGTTTGAGAAGGTCTTCACGTCCGAGGTTGGCAATCTGTTTTAAGTCCCTGCCTTGGCCGCGAAGGTGAGTGACGAACCAAAACAGTTTGAGGTCGTCTTGCGTATAGAGCCGGTGACCACCTTGAGTCCGTTCCGGAGAGAAAATTGCGTATCGTCGTTCCCAAGCACGTAAGGCCGAGGTCGACACCCCGACGATACTGGCGAGGTCTTGAATGGTTAGGTATTTTTTCTCTTCTTTCATCACGCCCGTTGCACACTCCTGCGAAGCACTTTCACTCAACATTACAGCCAGATGATTCACGCCCAATCAAATATCCGAACAAGACCCAAGATTTATTTGTGCCAGTGTGAGTGTTCACCGACCCCTGCAGAGACCATCGGAAATCTGCAAGATGTGTCTACAAAGACTGATTCCACTGCACAAGCAATCGACACTTTTGCTGAAACCCAGCTCAGAAGCGGCTGAATATACAGCCATACTCTTTTTGGCCGGAGATTTGCTGCAGAGCCGCCGAGGCCAAGGTGTTTTTGGCCTGTTTCGATTCGGAGCATAATTATGAAGAGCCGAATTTTGATAGCCCTTGCAGTATTGGCTGCAGCGCTTATCCCCGCGTGTGTGTCTTCGCGACAGGCTGAACCTCAGTTGCAGGGGAATGGTGCAATAAACGGTGCTGAACTCTATGGAAGTATCGAGAACGATTCAGAGTCGTATCCTTGGCTCTCGCCAAAGCACGACAAAGGTATCTATGCTTCTTCAGCACAGACTTCGCCGTTTCGTGACAACACGCTGACCTACTCGAATTTACATTCGCGAATCCAAAAGACGTCGAAGAAAAAGTAAGAAAGAGAGTTGCTCTTAAGGTGCAGTAGCTGTGCTTATCTCTGTCATTAGGCAGAGTGAGGCAACGCAGTTGTACTTTCGCTTTGCATTATTTCAATTGGGCAAGTGAACAACTGATATTCCCAGCGGATGGTTTCGCCACTCATTGTGAGACGCATGTCATCAAGCAACTCGATTTGTGCAGTTGCATCGGCAATCAGCTGATTCTTTTTCCAAATTGCCGACAAACTCACGCCGCTGGCGACACAATCAAGCTGAAATGAGACCTGTGTGTCACATGAACTTGAGAGTTCGATACATGCGTCAATGAAGGCCACGACGTACTTAGAAAGCTCGTTGTCTGCACGTGTCGACGAGTACAACGGGTGCGGTAGATCCGTACGTTCCACGCGCAAGCGAGGACGAGGTCGGATCTCAGCCCGGCGCAGTCGCGACTCGATTCGCTTGATGAGTGGATGCATCAGTTTATCGGTGTCGGAAGGAGAGCGCGAGACGCAGAGTTTAGGTTCTTTCGGAACATTCGTTTGTGAAGCGGTGCGCGGAGCAAGACTTTGGCAGCTAAAGGCTGTCAAATAAAAGATTCCAGCATGATTCTGCACGGCAGTTAAAGGATGCCTGAATATGACTGTGTGTGTGTCATTCCAAGAATGTTCGGGATAGTTTTGCTCACTGTGATTCTTTTTCAATGTTGCTTTTAAAAAGCGGTTTTTTCCAAGGAAAAAGACTGTGACGAGCAAATAACAGACGACACTCACAATAACGGTTGCGAGCAAATTAAATTCACTGGAGATAGTTTCTGATGAAATAAGCACGCTCAATTTGTGTCCCCTGCTACCCTTTCAAGTGTGCGTCAGACTTTGCCGAACTCCCAATGCCCGAACCGCCATCTGACGTCTGTTTTTTGTCGAGCTGCAGAAATTTGTGGCCTGAGTTAGTCTTTAGACTTGGAGGGCTCAATTCGTGCCTCAGGCAATGGACTCCTTGCCCCCACCGGCAGTTGAATGGCGGCGGGAGAGCGACGACGAACGAAAAGCAAGACTCGAAAAGGCAGGTGTTCTTTCCGAACAGCCTGCAGCTCAAGGTCGCACGAACAGCATTGAAAATTCGCAGTTGCCAGCAAAAGGCTGGGTTCCACAGAAACTCAATCAACAAGCTCAGGCTCAAAAAGAACAGTCGAAAAAGTCTGCGGTGATTTGGTGGGGGTGCGATGCGGGCCGTTGGTATTCTCTTAAAAGCCCCCGAGACACCTCAACCGTGACTGACGGGTCATTTGGACTGTCGGTTGAACTGACTCACCCCGGGTGGATTGTTGCGGGAGCTCAATTTGGATTTGGGCCACGTGTGGTGTTTTTTAATGGCGGCCAATACGCAAAGTTACAGGATGGTATTTTTGAAGGAACCGGCTATGCCGATTTTTCGGCCTCAGAATTGGGTGCCGCTGCGTCGTTGAGCAATCGATCGAATGAAAGTTCGACCGATTCCCTTTCTGCAAGATGGTCAGTCTCTGCGCTTTATTTGCCTGTGCGTTGGATTAGCGCCTCTGGTTCGACAGTTGGGAATATGATCACACGCTCAGACACGCACAGCAAAACGGCAGTGAATCTTCCAGGGTTTGGCGTTCAATTGAGTGCAGGTTTTGATTGGAATTCTCTTCTCAGAGTTGAGGCGTTTTCAGGGGTGCAAGCGGCCTGGCCAGTACAGTACAGATTGCGCGTTGGCGTGCAGACATCCATGGGGTTAACGAGCAATGCACTTCCGCTTTTGGCTAATTAACAAAAGCTTGCAGCGCGAAAACTCCGTTTTGCCGACGCTGTTCGCGGTTGTCTTGGCTTGTTTGGTATCAACCTGCACAACTGTGAGCGAGGAAGACAAAAGGCAGGCTCTTGATAGGTTGTTAAAAGTTGAAGAAGATACCGCGGCTCTCCCGGCGGAGAGTCCTTCCGTAGAGGAGAATCCAACTCCTGAAGATGTTGCGCTCGCGATGACCACAGCAACAGCGGCGCCGACAGCAACAGCGGCGCCGACAGCAACAGCAACAGCAACAGCGGCGCCGACAGCAACAGCAACAGCGGCTTCGACAGCAACAGCGACAATCGTTCCAACTCCCCAGCCTGAACCAACCCTCACGCCACTTCCGCGGCAAAAATCAACACCCGCGGGTGTTGATGCAAAAGCGCCGGTCGGTCTTGCAAAAAAACCGGCGTTGAATGTGGTTCAACCCGTTCAATTGAATCTTCCACTTCCGCGCGGTGTCGAGCACTCGGATTTTCTCCAGTTTGAAACCGCACATTCGGAAATCATGGCAGCTTATCAACCACTTTCTAAAGAATGGCTGCTGTTTGCAAAAAGTTTTTCCAAAGGCAGGCGAGCCTCTGAGGAGGAAGTTGCCGCACTGCGGATACGGGTGAGAGAAAATCTTGCAGGCACGCACTGGTTGTTTGTTTGGGGCGTTCAGCAAACATCAATCATGTTGCTTGGGAATAATCCACAAAAATCTTTTCTGATCGACAGGCAGCAAGATTTCGTAGAGAGAATGAATCTCTTGTTGTTCATTACGGGTGAGCTACAGGCGGCAAAAATGCGCGCAGATTATCGCGGATTTTTACGCGATTTCTATAAGCATGCCAATGCGAAATTTTTCAAGCGACCATTGCGTGATCGTTCTCCACGCCCCGAGAGTTTGATCCGTCCGGATTCAAACCCGAACTCGTCAGAGTGAAGATAATCTTCAGTGGCTATAAATCTTGATTTAAAAAATTGGGAAGATGGTGCGACGTAACATAATCTGAAATTGGATTTTCTTCTCGCCAGCGCTTTTGCTTTAGATCCACCAGAACCACATTGTCATTCTCGCGTCCCAAAATATAATTAGGCGACAGAGGAATTTTTCCCGTTGGGGTGTCTAAAACATACTGCGGGATAGCAAAGCCGGTTGTATTTCCCCGTAGACTACGGATGAGATCGAGGCCTTTTTCTATCGGAACTCGCAAATGCGCAGTTCCTTCGACGGTCTGGGCTTGGTACAAATAATAAGGGCGGACGCGGATTCTCACGAGGCCTTCAACCAGTTTTTTTAATCGTTCATGCGAGTCATTCACTCCGGCGAGCAAGACACTTTGGTTGCCGACCGGAATCCCGCGACTCAAAAGTGTGTCGATGGCTGCTGAGGCTTCAGGTGTTAATTCTTCGTGACAGTTGAAGTGGGTGTTGATCCAAAGCGGATGAAATTGACTCAACATGTCTGCTAATTCTTCGGTAATTCTGTACGGCAACGTCACGGGAACCCGGCTGCCGATGCGAAGTATCTCAACGTGTGGAATTGCTCTGAGGCGCGCAAGGAGATTTTCCAATGTTCGATCTTGCGCAATCAGGGGATCTCCACCAGTGATGAGAACATCTCGGATGTTCTTGTTGCTGGCGATATAGTCGACACCTTGATCAATGATACGTGGATTAAAGTGGAGTCCGACTTCTTCGTCGCGTCTTTTTCGAAAGCAATATCGACAATAAACTGGACAAAGTTGAGCAACGCAGAATGCCACTCTGTCTTCATAGACGTGAACAACCTCTTTGACGGGCGAATTTCCGACCTCCTGGAGTGGGTCTGCGACTCCAATCCGATCTTGTGTTTCTTCGAGTCTTGGAAGAGCTTGCAAACGGACAGGATCAAACTCGTTCTGTAAGTCCATTAATGCCACGTAATACGGCGTGGCTCCTGCCTCAAAAATGTCTTTGAGAGCAACGAATGCCTCTTTTTCTGAGACCGACAACTGCAGGATCCGTTCGGCGTCTTGAGCAGAGGTGAGTTGATTTTTCATCTGCCAACGCCAATTGCTAAACTGCTCTTCCGACACTCCAAACAGCCGCGCACCACGTTCGGTGATGTTATTCGGATTGCTGGCTGTTCGCATATGTAGCGAACTGACTGAACGAAAAGGCATGTCTCGACCTCTTGATGACCCGGTTGGGTCAGGTCTATAACCTGAAGGTCTTGCTTTCGGAAGTGTGAGGGGGTTTTCCTGGCAAACCAGCCGTTGCCTTCTCCCAATGTCCGTTACAGCCAGCAAAGGAGGCATCCATGCTATCCCATTCATCGACAAATCGACCATCGGAGCGTGTGGCGGTTATTTTGGCTGGCTGTGGAGCAAAAGACGGCAGTGAAATTACCGAAGCGGTTTCTTTGCTGATTTCATTAAGCAAGGCTAACTTTCAGTTCGAATGTTTTGCCCCCGACAGGAAAACTCACCACGTGATAGATCACCTGACCGGGCAGGAGGTGGGGTATGAGAGTCGCAATCAGCTTCATGAAGCTGCCCGTATTGCTCGCGGTCGTGTGCGCAGTTTGGATGAGTTGAAGCAGGCACATTTCGCGGCAGTGGTGCTTGCCGGCGGATTTGGAGTCGTGAAAAATCTATGTAATTTCGCCTTCGCCGGAGAAGAAGCGGTGATCAACGCAGATGTTAAACACGCCTTGTTGCCTTTTGTTCTCGAAAAGAAGCCGCTTGCAGCTCTTTGCATTGCGCCTGTGGTGTTAGCTCTCCTCTGCCGTGAGGCGCATATTAAGGGAGCACAGTTGACCTTGGGTGATGGCTCTGCGCACGACGCAATTAGAGCCTTGCAAAATTGGGGTTCCCAACACAAGGCGACTCGTCCAGGTGAGGCTTGTGTTGATTCGGTGAATAAGTTGGTCTCCGCGCCTGCATATATGTTTGATGATGCGACTCCAGCCGACATCTTTGCTTCAGCTGAGGCGTTGGTGTTGGGATTGCGCTCACTCCTTGAGACTCCTTCACGTGGAAAATGAGCTGCACAGATTGCGTCCAGGGTCGGCCGCGATTTTTTTTCTTTTAAAGCGCTATTTGCTCTCGTCCTGGATGGCGCGACGGCGGCGCTTGCAATCGACCTTTGGAGTTGCGTTGCCGATTGTTGGTATCGCGGTTGGTGTCTGCGCATTCACAGTTGTTCTAAGTGTGATGGGTGGATTTGTTCACGGACTCAAAAAACGGCTCCTCGGTGTTGAACCTCACATTGAGATTGTCGTTAAAGATGGTTTTGGGAGAGTTCCTGCGTCGGCGGCTCTGCTTGAAAAAATTCCAACCTTTTCGCGTGAAATTATTGCTGTCGCCCCGTTTATGAAGAGCGATGTGATTCTGCAATCGAGTCGAAAACCCATCACCGCTGTGTTGTGGGGCGTTGATCCCGATCGAGCGGATGCGGTCATGCAATTCTCTGGGTACATGTCCTCTGCCCAAAGTCAGTTGTCTGAGTTGTCGAAGGACTCTTTCAGCGACAGCGACGACAACGAGTTGGGGAAGGCGAATCAAGCGAGACTGGGTAAATTTCCGACCCTTTTTGCGGGCGACAAGCTTCTTGAAGTTCTTGACGCCGAAGTTGGTGATCGGCTCACCCTGATCTCAACTCAACCTGACGAGGGGTTAGGCGGCTTTGCGCCCACCCAACAACCTGCGGTTGTTGGCGGGTCTTTTCAAACGGGCTCATTAACACATGATTCAAAAGTTGTTCTCGCACGTTTGGAACTTGTGCAAAAATTCATGAATGCTGAGGGTGAATGGTCGGGTGTACAGGTTGCTCTGAAGGAGCCCCTCGATGCGGAACAAATTGCGGCAGAAATGAACAAGCAATTGGCCTCCGAAGGACTCCGCGCAAAGCCTTGGACAGAATCGAACAAAGCGTTGCTTAAGGCATTGCGTTTGGAACGCTGGGGAATGTCTTTCGTCCTTTATATGATAATTCTTGTGGGATGTTTCAGCATCACCATCACTCTGGTTTTGGCTGTGCGTCGCAAAGCGCGCGAAATGGCTATTTTGCGTTCGCTCGGGCTGCGCCGGGCGGATCTCGGTCTGCTTTATCTTTGCAAAGGAGGCAGTATTGGAACGATCGGTGTTCTGTTGGGACTTCTTTGCGGACTTTTTTTGCTTCAGCTCATCTCCCACGTTCCTTTGTCGATTTTGCAGGATGCCTACCCGGGACGTGGACTCCCGGTTCTTGTTTCCTGGAAGGAATTGCTGGGTGTGAGCTTGGGCAGTGTTGTGCTATCCATTGTCGCGGCAGTATGGCCGGCAATTGAAGTCATGCGCATTGATCCTGTCGAGACGCTTTCCGATCGAGGTGTCTGAAACGTGAATTTGAAAGGTTTGAATTGATGTGGTCTGCAAATGAAGCAACCTCGGCGAGCTCAACTGACCTCACGGTTCAGGCGAAGAGTCAGAACTGGGCAGTTGAAGTTCACGATCTGCGAAAAGTCTACAGCATGGGGGAGCTCACTCTTGAGGCGCTCGCTGGAGTGAGTTTTTCGGTTCGGGCAGGCGAAAGTGTCGCTATTGTCGGAGAAAGTGGATCGGGCAAGAGCACTCTTTTGCACATTGTTGGTGCGCTTGATTCCCCAACCGCGGGCCAGATTCGGGTCGGCGGGCTCGATCCTTTTCGTGGCACAGACCGGCAAGTCAGCTTCTTCAGGAACAAACACATCGGTTTCGTTTTTCAAAATAACAACCTATTGCCCGAATTTAGTGCGCTTGAAAATGTTGCGATGCCTGGGTTGATTTTGGGGCAAAGGTTTGAAGACATGCGCCAGCGGGCTTTGCTTTTGTTGGAGAGAGTTGGTCTGAGCAAGCGTGCAGATCACTACCCAGGACAACTGAGTGGTGGAGAGCAGCAACGGGTTGCAATCGCACGTGCACTCATCAATCAACCTGTTCTGCTCTTGGCTGACGAGCCTTCCGGAAATCTCGACAGTCGAAACGCAGCCAATATCCATTCACTGTTTGCTGAATTGAACCGCGATTTTCAAACGACAGTGCTGGTCGTGACTCACAATCAGGACTTTGCAAATTCCCTGCCGCGGCGGATTGAAATGCGCGACGGACGGATCACTGCCGACTCGGGAACGTGAATAAGTTCCCCGCACATTTGCAAATTTTCCCCCAATGAGAAATATTCGCCGCGCATGCCACTACAGAAGGGTGTTCGTTTTATGACCAAAGGGTTTCGGCGATTTTGGCCCACCTTGATTCTCATTATGTGCAGTTTCGTGTGTTGCGTTGTACTCGTGACACAGAGGTCATCGGCCTGGGCAGCTGAAAGCAACAGCCAAACAAAAATCATCGAAATCAAAGTCCAGGGCAACAGAGCTGTTCAGGCAGATGCCATTCTCGGCTTGATGGACAGCAAAGTCGGTGCGCTGCTCAACACGGGCGATATCAGCGAAGACGTCCGCAATATTTTTCACAGTGGCTATTTTCGTGATGTTCGAATCGATGCGCAAACTCAGCCCAATGGCGTTGTTCTCATTGTCATTGTCGACGAAAAACCAAGCGTTCGGGAAATTCAATTCGTAGGTTTTGATGCTATCTCATCTTCAACACTGTCAGATAAACTTCAGGTTAAAAAATACACAATTCTCGATGAACGCAAAATTACTTCTGACATGCGCATGATTGAACAAATGTACGTGGAAAAAGGCTACTACCTTGCCCGCGCAACTCATACAATTGAGGCAGTTGAAGCGAGCGAAGTTGTTTTGACTTATAGGGTTGTTGAGAATAACCCGGTTTGGATTTCTCACGTTCATCTTCTTGGCAATAGCTATTTTGGCGATAGTGAACTCAAAACGAACATGGCGACTCGCGAAAAGCGCTGGTCATCTTGGTTGACAAGCGGCGGTGCTTTTAAAGACGAGTTTGTTAATCGCGATAAAGAGTTTATTTCCTATTTTTATCGCGACAACGGTTTTGCTGAAGCGAATGTTTCCACTCCGCAGTCACGCCTTGATTTGGGTCGACAAACTGTCGACGTAAGTTTTAATATTGAAGAGGGCGAGAGATTTCAGGTGGGTTCTGTTAAAGTGAGCGGTGATCTTCTCGTCAACGAAAAAGGCGAGAAAATTTATTCTGAACAAAACCTGATCGATAAGTTTTCGATGAAGCCGGGTAAATGGTTCCGCATTTCGCAGTTTCAAAATGACATGCGCATGATGACTGATCTCTACGGAGATTACGGATACGCTTTTGCAGATGTATTGCCTAAAACGTTTGCAAATCGCGAAACCAAGAAAATTGATATTGAGTTCGTAATCACCAAGGGTGAGAAGGTTTATTTCAGAAATATTGTTATCGAAGGTAATTCAAAAACTCGCGACAACGTGATTCGTCGAAATATCAAAGTTGCCGAGGGAGAGCTCTTTCACGCCACCCGCCTTGAAAAAAGTAAAGCCGCGGTGGAGCGGCTTGGATATTTTCAAGAAGTGCAAATTCTCCGTGAGCCAGACGCGCGAAACAACCGGATGGATCTTCGGATAAAAGTAAAAGAAAAATCAACAGGCACTTTAAGCGCGTCCTTTGGTGCTTCACCATCGTCCGACACACGTTCCATCAACTTTTTTGCACAGGGTTCATACTCCGAGGCGAATCTCTTGGGTAAGGGCTGGAACGCGGGTTTGTCTGCGAACTTTACTCCCACAGGGAGCTACAGTCTGAACATAAATATGACTGAGCCTAGCTGGAATGATGGCCCCTGGAGCGTCACGGGCTTTGGCAGCTATGAGTACGAGCTCAGCAAGCCAATTCCATTTGAACCCGAGAAGTTTTCCAAAGTGGTTCGCGGTGGCTTAAGCATTGGCCGGGAAATCGTTGAAGACTTACGCGTGAGTGGAGGGTATTCAATCGAGCGGGTCATTCGCAATGACGTCACCCCCATTGGTCGTTTATTCACCAAACAAGGAACCACAGAAAAAATCAGCCAGTCTCTTAGTTACGACAAGACCGACAACTATCTAATGCCGACGAGTGGATTCTCAGTCTCTGCGACGAATGCGTTTGCGGTGAAGGCTCTCGGTGGCAGTAATCAATTCGGCCTCGCAGAAATGTCTGTGAACTATTACCTTCCCTTTTATATTGGCGAGGATTTCAAAACCAACTTTCGATTCGCTCTTGAGCCGACGATGATTTACCCGATTGGCGGGAAAACGATTCCCTATTGGGAACGTCTGACCCTTGGAACTCTCTACAACATGAAAGCCTACTACCAGGAAGACCGAGTCATTGGCCCACGCATTGAAGTCTTGAATGGACCTTTTGCACAGACGGTGAATCGAATCCTCGCAGGCGGGAACCGACGAATCTACGGAGCCGCGGAGTACTTCATTCCGCTTATTCCTGAGGCAAATCTTAGGTTGGTTGGTTTCTCTGAGTCTGGAATCGTTCTCGATGAGTACGAATCATTGAAGTTTGAAAATTTCAAGCACGACGTTGGTTTTGGATTGCGCTGGCAGACTCCGATCGCTCCCTTTCGCTTCGAATGGGCGTGGCCTATTGAAAAAGGCCGTTTGGGCGAAAGCGAGTTCATCTTTTCCGTTGGCAATGATAATGTCTCGAGCTTGACACGCTGAGAATCTTTCAAAACGAGTCTTATTTGGAGGTTGGCATGATGGTCCGGGCAATTTTGAAGAGTCTTTTAAAGCATGGTCTTGTGTGTGCAGTGGCCCTGACTGCTATTTCTGCTGTTCATGTTGCGCAAGCCGCTGGTCCGGCAAATGTCCCCAGTAAGCCGGGCGTGAATGCAACACGAGTTGCTCTGATTGATTTCCAAGTTGCGATTCTTCAAACCGAAGAAGGCAAAGCAGCGAAAGCAAAAATTGAAAAGGAACTCGACTCTCGCAAGAAAGAGCTGCTTACTCAGCAAACTGAGCTCAAGAAGATGGAAGACGATTTTGAAGCCAAACGTTCGGTTTTATCGGAAGATGAAAAGGGCGCAAGAACCCGTGATCTTCAAGCAAAACTGATGGCATTCCAACGCTCGCAAATGGCTCTCGAACAGGAAGTGCGTCAGAAGGAAATGCAAGAAACACAAAAGATCTTCCAAAACCTGTCCGGTTTGGTGGAAGAGTACGCCAAGAAAAACAGTTTTGATTTGGTTTTCGAGAAGGGAGCAGGCGCAGTGCTCTATGTTGCGCATGGTTCAGATATTACCGCTGATATTGTTGGCCTGTATAATCAACGTTACAAGGTTAAAAAATGAATAACCTATCTCTCGCGGAACTCGTCGAGAGGTTCGGTTGTGTCGTTCATGAAAGCGCAGAGGGGCTAGGACAGGGCCCCTGGACCGGCATCTCACCGCTCTCTTCTGCATCGCCATCACACATTTCGTTTCTAAATAACCCGCGCTACGTGGCCGAGGCGTTGGCGAGTCGCGCGGGTGTTATTCTATGTGGTGCTGCTGAAGCTGAGCATTTAGCTTCTCAACGGAGCAAAGAGAAAGTTCAGAAAAGTCATTCGCTCTTGCTTGTCTGTAAGAATCCATACGCAGTTTTTGCGAGGGTCTCGCAACATTTTTTTACTCCCGTCCATTCACAGTCGGGAGTGTCGGCGCAGTGCTTTGTTGATGCCTCAGCGCATATTGACCCGTCTGCAACACTCTTTCCATTTACCTATGTTGGCCCTGGTGCGCACATTGGCGCTCGCACAGTCCTTTATCCTGGCGCATTTGTTGGTGCGGCTGCGAGCGTTGGCGATGACTGCCTGCTTCATCCCAATGCGGTGGTTCGTGAAGGATGTCGGTTAGGTGATCGCTGTATTTTGAATCCGGGTGCGGTTGTTGGCGGCGATGGTTTTGGATTTGCGCCGGATGGAGAGGAAAATGTGAAGATTCCTCAGGTCGGCGCTGTCGCGCTTGGCAACGATGTTGAAATTGGCAGCAATGCTTCAATTGATCGCGGTGCAATGCTCGACACTGTTGTTGCTGAGCAAACGAAAATAGATTCCTTGGTGCAGATCGGCCATAACGTCAGCATCGGCAAGGCCTGCTTTATTGCGGCCGGAACTGGAATTGCAGGTTCGAGCGAAATTGGGAATCGTGTCACCCTCGCAGGGCAGGTTGGTGTCGCCGGGCACCTAAAAATTGCTGATAAAGTCACGGTGCTTGCACAAGCCGGGGTGACAAAAAGCTTAACTGAGGCAGGAGTGTACTCAGGTTATCCGGCGCGTCCCAATCGCGAATGGCTGGCCTATGAGGCGAGTTTGCAGAGAATCGTCAAAGAACGTCGCGAGTCACGCGCCGCTGAAATTCACAACAAAGATAAAAATTCTTAGTACAAATTGACTTGATGCAGCTTGAGGGAGTTGAACTGAAATGGAACAGAAGAAACCGCTGATGGATTTTCAAAAGGTCTGTGAATTGTTGCCACACCGCCCGCCGCTTTTGCTGGTCGACAAGATTATGAGTATTGATTTTGATTCTCTTGATGTTCACGCAGTGAAATGCGTCACCGCCGGAGAACCTTATTTGGCGGGACATTTTCCCGGTCAACCGATTGTTCCCGGGGTGTATTTGATTGAAGGTTTGGCTCAGACAGCTGCCGCAATGTGTTTTGCGAACTTTGATAAGCAGGGAATCATTGTTGAGAAAAAGTGCATGCTCACGGGTGTCGATGAAGTGAAGTTCCGCAAACCTGTTGTGCCCGGTGATGTCATTCATTATTTTGCTACATATGAAAGGCATCGAGGGCCATTTGTATGGTTCAACGGTGTGGTGAAAGTTGATGGCGAGACCGTCGCCGAAGCAAAGTTTTCGGCAGTTTTGGCAAAGTCACCAAAAAATTAACAGCTCGCATGCATTGTCTGCGAGTCGTGCGCAACACTATGTAGGAAAGCGAACAGCGCTTTTATTTTGAGTAAGGAAGAATCGACGTGAGCCAAAATGTCACAATCCACCCAACGGCAATTGTTCATCCGAGCGCAGAGCTCGACAGCGGTGTCTTTGTGGGGCCGTTTTGTACGGTTGGGCCGAATGTTAAAATAGGCCGCGGAACCAAGCTGATTTCTCATGCTGTGATTGACGGACACACGATGCTGGGTGCTGAGAATGAGATTTTTCCATTTGCAAGCGTTGGCACTATCCCTCAGGATCTCAAATACAAAGGCGAGCCAACTGTTTTGCTGATTGGCGAGCGTAACAAGATCCGCGAATGTGCAACTCTTCAACCTGGGACAATCCAAGGTGGTGGCAAGACGGTTGTTGGCAATAACAACCTTTTTATGGCCTACACGCATGTTGCGCACGATTGTATTGTCGGAAACGACAATATCTTTGCTAATTCGGTTCAACTCTCGGGTCACGTGGAAATTCATAATGGGGTTGTTGTAGGTGGAATTTCGGGTATCCATCAGTTTTGTCGCATCGGCGACATGGCTATGATTGCTGCCGGTTCGATTGTCGTTGAAGATGTCCCCAACTTCTGTGTCGCTCAAGGCGACCGAGCAATGCTGCGTGGAATGAACGTGGTTGGGATGAGACGACGCGGGCTGGCAGCATCTGATTTGGCCGTGGTCAAATCCGTTTACAAACAATTCTTCTTGTCTCCCTTGCCGACCGTCGCAGAAACCATGGAAGCTTGCCGTCGCGATGGCTTGCTGGAGAATCCTTATGCTTTGAGGTTTGCTGAATTTATTCAGTCTGCAAAGCGGGGGGTTGTCCGTCCGGCCGCAGGAGGCAACCATGAAGACATCTCAGCAACAATCTGATTTTCATTCCCGTTCACTTTCAATCTGCTTACTTGCAGGTGAAGCCAGTGGTGATGCCCAGGGAGCATTGCTGGCCACGGCGTTGCAGTCGGAATTTGCAAAAGCGGGTATACGGATCAAAATTTGGGGCAGCGGTGGTCGGTTGATGCACGCAGCTGGCGTTGAAAATGTTGTCCATATCGATGAATTAAGTGCGATGGGTTTTGCCGAAGTTTTGGCTGTTTATCCGCGTCTTTCGGCCGCAGCACACAAGCTTCAGATGAACCTTAAATTACGCAATCCAGACATTACAATTCTTGTCGATTATCCGGGCTTAAACATGCGCCTTATGGAAGATGCGTTTCATTTGGGTTCATGTGTTGTCTACCATATTCCACCCAAGGTTTGGGCGCATGGTGTGGGTCGGGTTGCCCGTTTGCGCGATTGTACTTATTTGGTGACCTGCATTTTGCCTTTTGAAGTAAAGCTTTTGAAGCGTGCCGGTGTGAATGTTTGCTTCGTTGGGAATCCACTCAACGATGAAGTGCAAAGGTTTTTGCACACACGCACAAAGGAGCTTGTGACGAATCGAAGCGAGATACCACTGGTTGGACTCGTTCCGGGAAGCCGCAGTGGCGAAATTGAGCGCATTTTTCCAACTCTGGTCAAATCCTTTTTGCGCACTCGTGCTGCTTTGAACGGTCGGTTGAAAGCTGTTGTGCCAGTGGCTTCAACAATTTCAAGATCACGCATCGAGGAGCTCTTGATACATTCTCTTTCAGAGGAAAACGCCCAATCTGCACGAGTCGATATTGAGCTTCACAGCGAGGGTTGCCTACTCACGGCTCTCAAGGATTGCCGATACGCTTGGGTTTGTTCAGGCACTGCAGCATTGGAAACCGCTCTTTTGGGTATTCCACTTTCAGTGGTTTATAAAATGCATCCGTTGACATATGCAGTGGCGAAAAGATTGGTGCGCTTGCCCTACATAAGTTTGGTGAATCTTTGCGCTGAAAGAGAACTCGTTCCCGAGTTTATTCAAGAGCAAGCCTCTGTTGAAAATCTCTCAGCTCATGCATTGTCTATTCTCGGTTCACCTGCGGCAGAACATCATCTGCACGAGCAGTTGCTTGCGCTGCAGAAAGTTTTTCCACTCGACAGTGCTCGCCGTGCTGCTCACGAAATTCTTGATTGTTTTCTGAACTTGCCGGAGAACCCACAACGCCGTTTCCATTTTAAGGCAGTCCGCGATCTATGGCTCGAGGAGAAAGAATGGGGGATCTCACATTGAGAGAGACCTCTGCCCTGAGCTCAAAACCCGAAAACCATGTGGTGAATGAAAAAGGAAAATTTCAAAATTTTAAGCATCCGTTGGTGCGATTGATTTGGACTTCCTCGCGATGGGATGTTCTTTTTGGAACGCTTTTAAGTCCAGTTCACGCGGCCTGTGAAGTAACGTTGGGATTTGCCGCGGGCGCTCTTTTGCAATTGGTTTTTGCGAGCGGCAGCGAGACCTCAGCAACACGTTTATTACCGAAGCCAATTCTTGCTCTTGTTCCTGATCCGTCCCGGCTCACTCGTGAGCAGCTGATGACTTTGGTGCCATTGATGCTCATTGTTGTCGGTTTTCTTCGTTTGTTAACGAGTTTTGGCAGCAACTATTTGCTTGAGCGTGCGGGGCATCGGGTTGCGCATGCCTTGCGCGCCTCCTTCCTCAATAGCTATTTGCGAGCTTCGGGACGCATTTTGGATACCCGCAATCCCGACGAATTGACCAGCCGGATTTTGCTCGACACAACCTTGATGCAAGGTCTTGTGAGTAAAGGTACCATTGGCGCGATGCGTGATGGTTTGGTTGTTATCAGCTCTGGTCTCGCAATGCTGTATATTGCATCGCAGTTTTTTGCGTTACTTTTGCTTGTCTTTATTCCGTTTTTCTTTGCGCTTAGAGCAGTCTCCAAGCGTCTTGAATTTTACACCCGCGAAAGCGCCCGCAGGCAGGTTGAAATTGCCACGCGTGGAATTCAGATGCGCAATGGGCTGCTCGCGATTTATGGCATGGGTGCGCAAAGTCGGGAAGTGCAAGATCTGCAAAATGCTTCGCAAGGGTATTATCAATTTATTCGCAAAACTTTTTTTCTCCGCACCGGTTTTCGCCCTGGAATGGAGATTCTTGCGATAGCCATCTTGGCTGGTGCACTGCAGTGGCGATTGAGTTTACCGAGCGAAATCGATTTTGCGGCCAACTCTACTGTTTTCGTTCTTGCAGCGTTGTCATTCAGACCTCTTAAAAATGTTTCGTCGTTTATCTCGCAATTTGCCGAACTCAAAGCCGTGTGGAGGCGATTGGAACACGAGTGGGATGTTACCCATGCGGTTGTGAGGGAGAAAGCTTCGTTACAGAGTGCCGACGTGTTGCGGGCAACTTATGCAATGCAGCTTAAGAACGTCAGCTATGACGCACTCAATGGACAGCGCATTTTGCATCATTGCACGCTGGATATTCGTGAGGGGCGCAGAGTTGCTTTGATTGGAGAAAGTGGTGCGGGCAAGTCGACTTTGTTGCGCCTGATGGCCGGACTTTTACCCGCGTCTGAAGGTGTTGTGTTAGGAGTCTCGCAAGTCGTTCTGGCCACCCAGAGTCCTTATGTTTTTCAAGGAACGATCTTTGAAAATATTGTTTACCCAAATTCTCCGCTCAACAACTCGGAAATTCAGCGCGCGCGCGAGCGTGCGATCGATTTGTTGTTGTCTTTGATGCTTGCTCATACGCAGGCAGGTGCCGAGCTTTTGCTGAATAAAAAAGTTGGTTTCATGGGTGAAGGTTTGTCGGGTGGAGAAAGAGCTCGCGTTGCCTTGGCCCGTTTGCTCTTTGCGGATCGTCCGGTTCTCCTGCTCGATGAGCCAACAGCAAATCTTGATGCTGCATCTGCGGCTGCCTTTTGGTCCGCAGTCTGGCGCTGGCAAAAGCAAGCAGGCCGCACACGAACAGTGGTTGCCGTGACACACGACCTTAAAGATCTGCACGTGTTTGATGATTGCTCTGTTTTTTCCGAGGGGCGCCTTGTTCTGAGCGGGTCACCGGAAGATGTCCTTGTGAAAATGGGAAACCAAGATACTTCAGCCGTTGACTTCACATTTCCGCCAATGAGGCCATCATGAGCATGGCCTGGAGCGAGCGAGCTCGGCGTCAAATTGAGCAACCCCTGCAGCGCCGTTCCCTCCCTTTCGCCATCGTAAGCGTGTTGGTTTTATTTCCCTTGAGCTTGCTGTGGTCGTATTTTTCAGCTCGAAGAGTCGAAAAACGAAAAAAAAATATGCGCCCTGAAGCTTCTCAGCCTTGGATCGTGTCTGTTGGCAATGTTGCGGTTGGGGGCACAGGTAAAAGCCCGGTTGTTAGGGCACTCGCACGGCTTGCCTTTGCGCAAGGGTTTGACGTTGCAATTCTCGCCCGGGGTGCTGGCCAATCGAGCGCCTCTTTGGATGGCATCAAAATTTGCAGCCTACCTTCTGCAGCCGGCCCAGATGCAGTTTTTTCAGGTGAAATTGCTGATGAGTTGCTTGAGCATGCGCTTGCGCTGCAGTCAGAAATTCCCCTCGGTGCACAGCTTTGGCTTGCGCAAAGTGTGCAGCGTGATCGTGCAGCTTTGGCTGTTTGCGATGCCAGAGAAAAAGAGATGAGCCGCAGTGGCGAGGCTTCCAAGAGCACTCATGTGCGACAGCTGATGATTCTGCTTGATGACGGTTTGTCGCAATATCGTTTGCCTGTGCATCGCGATGTGATCGTTTGGGATCCGCAAACGCTGCTGACATCTCCGCGCGTCTGTTTGCCTTTTGGTCCCTACCGAATGGGCCGGTTTGGTGGCAGGGAATGGGCCGATTCTCTTCCAAGAGCA
>Ga0214923_10000514_pt1 | contig 58525 bp, 51 predicted proteins | sample LL1510_MetaG_FD_177993 | JGI IMG/M metagenome (GOLD analysis project Ga0214923, IMG submission 177993) | Freshwater microbial communities from Lake Lanier, Atlanta, Georgia, United States - LL-1510 | ecosystem: Environmental > Aquatic > Freshwater > Lake | place: USA: Georgia | collected...
GATAGACACCGTGATAGGGGTAGTCGGTGAGGTAAGGGGGCCAACCGCCCAGTTTAATGTCACTGTTTTTCCTGGCGGAATAATCGGGATGGATTTTGTAGGGGTTTCAAACCATGCTTGACGGGGGCAGCTAAGTACCGCCGTTACCGACTCTACCGGGGAGGTGTTTTCATTTTTCACGACTAACGATGCGGTGACGTATTGATTTAATTCCCCAGGTTGTGGGGAAATTGTTAACGATGTTTGAGCTTGGCGAGGTGCCTGCACGTTGATCAGTCGTTGAATATGATTTGAGGCTAAAGTTGATGATGTCACTCTCAATACGATGGGCCAAGTTCCAGCTGACGCATTGAGTGGTTTGACTTTGAATGGAATTTGACGCGTTTCCCCAACTTTGAGTGTTCCTAACGATACATTGAGTTTTCCTGACGTTAAGCCAAACCCTTTGGGAAGTTCGAGTGACGCGGTGGTATCGTAGGAAATGAATCCGCTGGAATTCGTAATGTAGGCGAGGATGTAGAGTTCGCGATGCGACCCAGCCACTGCGTCAGCGGGAGCGGTTAATCCCAAACTTAAATCGCCGGCCGCAATCGATAAGCCGCCGAGTCCATAGGCCGTAGCTACACTCACCGTTTGATTGGGTCGGACGGCGACGGGGTCCCAATACATGGCTAACGCGGTGTCATTATCCTCTTCCCCATCGCGCATAAAACTTCGGCCTTCGAGGTAGGTCGGGGTCCACGGAGAATCGCAAAGGTTCCCCCAATTCGATAGAAACATTGTATCGGGAGGAGTGAGCGCGTCATCGGGTGATTCGAGTAACCCTTGAGCGATTATTTTGGGAGTTTTTACACTGTCAAATGCTTGCCAAAACGGCATTGTGTCGGATCGGTTTATTCGGGTCTCACCTGTAATGGCCTTATCCCCGATGCGAAACGGTGATGCGTCATTATCACCTAATTTTGTATCCAGCATCAGCCGTACGCCGACCTGTGCGGATACCGTGGAAATATTGCTGATCCGGTATTCGATGCGACAGGTATCTTTCACTTTTGATGTCGGATTTCGCATCGGTGATAAAATTTGAGTAACCCGAATGCCGGTAAAGTCATAAACGGTTGAAATGGTGTCGTTGGATTTGATTTGACTGATAAACGTGCCGTACTTCAAGTCCTTATTCGACCGTTTAGCCAGTTTGATGCTGGGTCCACCGAAAATAAATTCCTGATTATTGATTTTAATCGTGGTGTATGACGTCCATGGAATGGGCCGACCATAAATGAGGCTTTTGTTGTCATCGTCTGGGTTAATGGGGTCCCCGCCAGTCGTTTCAATTGCAAATCGGCCGTTGTCCTGTATGCCATTGTTGACCACTAGTTTGATAAATTCATTTTGAACCATTGATATGGGCTCGTTCTGTGCCCAGGATGCTCCAGGAAATAGTAACCCCACGGCCAATAAAGCCACGCTACAGGCACGCGTTACACATAATGTGGAGTGCTGGAGAGACTGTCGATGTACGTTTCGATGAATAGTTTTAATCGGTGTGTGACGCATTTGAATGGCCCAATTCAGGATATTTCACGCAGTGTAGCGTATTTAATGGTATCCATCCAATTCACTCTCCGAGGACGCCATGCGGGCGTATTGGGCTAATGTAATTTCAGGAGCGCCCAATGTGGCCCAGGTGGATTCTGCCCAAAATTTTTCCTCGAACATTGAGTGGGCTCGAAGTAATTGGTTCATATACCTCAGCTCTCGATTAAATTGACCAGCAATTTCGATGGGCCACATTGGAATTCGGACGGGACTCAGGGCGACATCGGTTCGATTGGCCGCATATTTTCTCGCGGCCGTTATCGGGAGGAGACGTTCGGGACCTTGTAGGGTGAATTCAACTGAGGCTGGATTCTCGATTAAATAGGCGGCACTTATTTGGCGCCCAAGGTCACGGCCTGATAGAAAGTAAGTGCCCCGTTGCTGGATGTCTGGAACAATCAATCGATTTCCTCGTAAAAATGGGCCCTTGTCGATTGTTTCCATCAGGGTTGAGGTTTTGAAAATGGTAGTTGGGATCTTGGAATCGGCCAACATGCGCAGTGTTGCCTGTTTTAATTTGAAGACCCACCAGTTGCCGAGCCCCCCATCTTGAACTTGGTGAACCAGCGAGGTTACGTAACCGATTCGCTTCACCGACGTATGTGGGATGATCTCGATAATCTGGGCCAGTCCATCTCGTTCCGGTATGAAATGGAAAGGTTGCGTGATCGGATCGAGTGAAAGGTCAATATGGAGAATATCAATGCCATCTAGGGCCGGAATTAACGATTCGGGGTGTCGCATGTCCGCCCGGCGGACGGGAATTCCGGGGAATTGGTTGCGGATTTTTTCGGGGCGGCGAGTAATCAAAGTTACAGGGTGATCTGTCTGGCGCAGCGTGGCCACTAAACTTGGGGTCCCCATGCTGCTGGCGCCGATAATGCCGACGTGTGGCCGAGGGGGTGTCATACCGTCACCATATTTAAAATTTCAATCGGCAATTGTTGTGGAACATCGAGTCGGCAAAAGCCGTAGGGGGCCACGCGTTTCAGATGTTCGTCGGACCCAATGAATGGGTGTAAGGCGGCATTGAAACGGTTTCGAAATTCGTGATCGTCTTTTCGAAAACCAAAGGCCCCATAGTCGACCATCGGATGCCCGTTGACAATAAATCCGGGGAACTCGGGCACCAACTCAATCGTCGGATGGGGGGAATTTTCCAACGCATTGTGAAGTGAAATCGACGAGGTCAAAAATAAGTCGGCTTCCTGATTGGCTAAACCCAAGAGGGCCTCGGCCGTCGAGGTAAATTGAATCACACGGCTTGGCGGTAGGTGATATAGCCGGATGTGACTCGCCGTAGCCGAGCCGAATAGAACGGCGATTTTTGCGAATGGGTGCCGGATAATGTCTGCGAAGGTCTTCAGATGAAGCGGATTTCCCTTTGCCACGACTAAACCTTCTTTGTTTTGATACGTGGGGAAGGAAAAATTGATGTCTCTAAATCGGATCGGCGTGATGTAAAATCCGGCAGCAATGAGGTCGTAGGCGCCGTTTTTTAACTGGGGGATTAATGACCAAAAATCGGTGAGTACGGGTTCGATTCGCTGAATGCCGATCGTTCGAAGGACCCAATCGGCAATGTCCCAGGATTCTCCTTGGATGGGGGACCCTCCATTGGTTTTGAACGCGAACGGGCGCTCGTTGGCATATCCTACTTTGACGGTGCCAGTTTTTAAAATGCGGTTCCAACTCTCGGTTTCAACCGATATTTTTCCGACTTTGTGTCCGAAATTGGTGGCTGACGATCCGACGCGCATTGTCATGGTGAGAAGTGTATTAACTTTCGGGCCATATTTGAAGTTGTAAAATGGGCGATCGAGGATCTGTCATTACCACTAGGGGCTGGATCGGGTCGCTCCCCGGGGAAGTCCGAATCAAAAACGGGACTAATTCAGAGAGTTTAGTCCATGAATGGGCGAAATTGACAATTTACATCGCGAACGATTTAGCCTATTATGACCTGTGTTTCCCAAACGATAATCAACGACTATTACACATTTGATTGGACAGGCGAGTCTTATGAAGCGCATTATTTCAGTTCCCGACCATCATTTATCGGTGGTTGGGCATCATACCGTATCCGACACCCCGTCATCTCCGCGTGACGCGATTCGTTCACCGGATCGAATTTCTGAATTTAAACCCACTATCGCTGGATTGGGTGCGCCGGCGAAAACGTTTGTATTTCCGACTGAACCGGGTAAAGTGGCCATGATCCCGTCCATCACCTTTTCACCACGAGTTCTCTCGAGTGGAGCGACCCTATTTGACGTTACATTTTCGATGAGATTGATTACTGGCGAAACTCATGAATTTAACATTTTTCTTCCGCCGTTGTCGGTGAGTCGATCGATTGACTATGACGCAATCCAGCGCCAAAGCTTGGATAGAACGCGAGAGGATGGGATCTACGCTGATAGAAACGCCATCCTTGGCCTGCAGAGAACGGGAACGGCATACCTGGTGGCGGTGACCTACCCGGCGTTTAGTCAGGCGCTCGCCCGTCAGGCCACCATCGACATGAATAATTTGTTTTGTACGGATGACTATGCCGACGGCAACACCTCTGCCACCTCGACCCACATTGCGGAGTCCACGAATCGGACCATTGAACTGCTAACACGACTGTCCCGTCTTCCGGATCACCGGTCAGACGCCTTGGCGACGGCCTTGGACCAGTTCACAACTCCGCTGGATACCCCCCAGAACCTGGCCTATGCACGCGCGTTTATTGACCAAATCGCTCTGTTGGCTCCCCTTGGGATTATACCTCGGGAATCACTTGGAAGCTTGCGGTCCTATTTTCGAGCTGTCAGGACAGAGAAAGATCACGAGGAAACTGGTCGGATCCCGTCGGAAGGGGTAAATAAGTTGATCCGCGCGGATGCCAGCGGCGCATATCACGCGATCGAAAAAGGGGCCGAATTTTTAGGGGTCGATTTTTTGAGTATTGAACGAAAATATTCCCCTATTCTGGATTTAAAGAGGTTAGTTGCAAACTGTGTCGAATATTCGAACGACGTCTATTCCCTGACCAAAGAGCATCTTGTTTTCGTCGATAAACTCCTCACCGATGAGGGGGGGGATCTGACCCGACAGGCTGGTCGCACTGCCGATATTAAACGTCATGGACTGACAGACCCTGACTTGCTGTCAAGGTTGCGTTCAGTGGTCGCGTTTAGTTTGCCGCATATTAAGTGGCAAACCGGTGCGACCCCCGATCTGGTGACGGCGATTCGTGCGTCGATTGACGAGCATAATGTCCTCATGAACGATTACTTTTCGTTAAAAATGACCCTTGAAACCGATATTAATTCCGAAGCCACTCACCTCGAGGCGTCGATTGCGATTCAGTCGGGTGAGGCCCAAGCGGCCAGTCGCGATCTGCTTCGAGAATTACGCGAAGACCACGCCCAAATCCAAACGTATTATACGGTGTTTGAAGGTTGGCTAGCGCACGGGTGGTGGGCATTTTCAGTGCCCCGTTATAACCTTGGCATAACGGAGTGTGATCACGACCGGTTAATCCAACTGGTTGGTGCCCAGGAATCGCTTGGGACTGGAACGTTGTAGCATGCGGTTAATTCATTCCGAACCAGTCGGGTGCCATGCGCGCCATACTTAAGAGATTGGGAGTCATGCCACGACTAGGGGCCTCGGGTCCGTTGCCATTGCTCCGTGATTTCGCTGGGCAAGAGCGAGTGAGTGCAACGAGCCAAATCGCACTCCTCTTGTTCTGCGCTGCATTCCCGTTTACGTTTATATTTTCCTATGTGTCACCGATGCTGGGACTGCCAGTCGTGGTTTTTGAGGTGTGTTTTTTGTCGGTCGTGGTGCTGAATAAATTCAATCGTGATGTAGTGGCTAAGATGCTGCTGCTGGGAACGGCCAACGGGGGCGCTTTTTTTTATTCGTTCATTTTGGGGCCCCCATCTGGGGTTCCCCTTCTGCTAATTGCATTTGCTGGGTTGCCCTTAGTTGTCTTTCCCCCTCACGATCGCGCACGTGTCATTTCCGGCATTATCCTGCCTATCGTCCTTCAAGTGATCGTTCAATCTGTTCCGAATCATATCCTCGCGTTTAACGTGTCGGCGGACTATTTACGAGCCATAAATATAACGGCTGTGTTTTCGGTAACTTTGATCATCGTTATCTATGTTTGGTTTTTTTCTGGGTTAATGCTCAATTATTCGAATCGCCTCTTAGAGACTAACAACGAGTTGAAGTCTTTATTTGACTCCGAAGCGGAACTCAGGAATCAATATCAACGCCAAGCAGAAAAATTAGAAAAAGCGAACGATGAACTTAAAATTAAAGCGGAACTCGATAAAGAAATCCACGCCGTTAAATTGATTCAAGACCGCATTTTTCCCCGATCGGCCCCGTCGTACCGGGGGTATGACATCGACCATTTTTTTCTGCCGGCCAAGCAAGTGAGCGGGGATTACTATGATTATTTCCCATTATCGACGCACCAGGTTGGGATTTTGATCTGTGATGTCGTGGGAAAAGGCATTCCGGCCAATATAATGATGATTACCTTGAAGGGCTTGGTGCATACGGCGGCGGCGAAGAAATTAAGTCCGGCCAAAACCTGTGAGTTACTCAATAGAAATGTGTATTGGAATTCTATTTTGGGTAAGTATGTCCCCATGATTTACGCTGTGTTAGATACCAAACGGCACACGTTTACGTATTGCAATGCGGGCCATGAGCCGGCATGGGTCATTCGCGGACAATCGCTGATCGAGTTGCGAGAGGGGGGTGTTCCACTGGGGGCGTTTGAAACCGAACTTTTTGAAGATGAAACAATTCACTTGGATCCTCATGACCGGATTGTGTTGTTTACGGACGGTACCACTGATGCTGAAAATCGGGACCAGGACACCCTAAAAATTCACCGCATGCTCGATATTATTACTCGGCGGAACGATCAATCGGATGGGATGGACTATGTCGACTCGGTTGGAAACGATGTCGTTGAGTTTATGAGCGGGGCGCCACAGGTGGATGATATCACAATCCTAAGCCTTAAACGGAAGGCGTAGATGGCTTTGTTGCCAAATGCTCCATCTGCCCCATTTTCGCTCTCCTCATGTCGCTTTGCACCACCATGTCGAGCGAGAAACGGCCCATCTGAATCATTTGGCAACATCGCTATTTCTGAAAATAAGCCATTTTGCAACAGGCCCTAGATTCGAGTGTGTCGTTGGCGGGTGGTTTAGGTCCGAATAGGGTTGATAATTACCCTAGAATCGTCGTCAGCAGTTCCTAAATAGTTCAATCGCTTTGGCGCGCTGACTGGAATAGTCGACGATGGGGACTGGGTAGTTGCGCCCGAGCACGAACGAATGAGGGGCGGAGCGTGCATCGAGCGGCCAGTGGATGTCGTCGGCATTTAGGTGTGCTAATTCAGGAACCCAGGTACGAATGAACTTCCCGTTGGGATCGTAGGTGCGACTCTGTGTGACCGGGTTGAAAATTCGAAAGTAGGGTGCGGCGTCAGCGCCGACCCCGGCGGACCATTGCCACCCGCCCACATTGGAGGCTAGATCGTAGTCTAGTAATTTCCATGAAAAATACCGTTCGCCACGACGCCAATCTACCAGCAATATTTTGGTTAAAAATGAGGCGGTTACCATACGCAATCGGTTTGGCATCCATCCGGTATTATTTAAGCAGCGCATGGACGCATCGATAATCGGAAAGCCGGTCGTGCCATCCTTAAAACTCGCTAACAGTACCTCGTCCGTAGGAAATTCAAGTGAACTAAATTTTTCCTGAAATGGCTGTGTTTTAGTGTGCGGATAATGGTAAAAAATCATGGTATAAAATTCGCGCCAAATAATTTCGTCAAGCCATTTTTGGCGGCCCCGACTTGTGTCTGATTGGGCAAGTCTCACGCAATCTCGAATGGATACCGCTCCATGGCGGAGGTAGACAGATAGCATTGATGTCGAATCGTCGGTCAAAAAATCCCGGGTACTATCGTAGTTGTCGACCCGTTTGGCAAAATCGATTAACCGCTGGCGGCCCGCCATTTCCCCCCCGGGCAGTATGATCGATTGGGGCTCAAAACCGGCTATTTCCATTAGTGAACCGACCGTGTGGGGCGGTGAATCGGATAACCGAATTAACGGGGACGGGTCCGGTGAGATAGCGGGGGCAATCCCGTTTAGCTCCAGTTGGCGCTTCCACTCTCGGGAGTAAGGAGTGAAAACTCGGAACGCTTGGTTTTGAGCGTTAACGATTCCATCTGGGTCCGTAATGTAAGAATCGTTGACCGTGGAGACTCTCCGTCCAAGGTCAGTCATGGCTTGAATGACGGCACTATCCCGAGTGCGTGCGTAGGGAATGGTGTCTCGGCTAAAAAATAAGTGATCGATGGCCAGTTCTGTGACTAGTGATGGAATGACCTCCACTGGATCACCGAATCGAACCAATAATTGGCTGCCAAGAGTTTGCAATCTTGCATCCAGATCAATCAACGATTCAGCGATGAATTGGACGCGTTTGTCACGAAGTGATTTTTTTTTGAGCGGTTCAAGGATGTTGGGGTCAAACACAAATACGACCAATACCTCGCGACACTGTCGGGTACATTCTGCCAGCGCCGTATTATCGTCCCAGCGAATATCCCTTCGGATCCAACATAAACCTCGGTCTGCCATGACGACACTATACCAGTACCCATTCCGTTTTAGAATTGGAACAAATTAATTTGCGAGTCGTGTTTCACTGCGTGTAGAATGTGGACTCGTTTTTTAAAATATGTTGTGGAGAACTACATGTCATTTTTGTCAAAATTAATTGTCACACTGTTTGGGGATCCGTACGTCCGTCGGGTGAAGGAGTATTGGCCAATTGTGGATGCAATCAATGCCCTAGGAGATCGTTATTCCTCGATGGATGATGCCACACTGGCTATGCAAACCGAGCACCTTCGTGGGGAATTGTCGGCGGGGAAAACCCTCGACGATATTTTGCCTGAGGCATTTGCTGTTGTGCGCGAAGCGGCAAGCCGGGTATTGGGTATGCGCCATTTTGATGTTCAACTCATTGGCGGAATGGTCCTTCATCAAGGAAAAATATCGGAGATGAAAACAGGGGAGGGGAAAACGCTCGTATCGACCTTGCCCGCTTATTTGAACGCATTAGATGGCAAGGGTGTTTATGTCGTGACCGTGAACGACTACTTGGCGAAGCGCGATTCCGAGTGGATGGGGCAAGTATTTCGGTTTTTAGGCCTTACCGTTGGGTTAATTCAGTCAAATATGTCTCCGGACCTTCGCCTTGCTGCGTATGCCTGCGACATCACTTACGGTACCAACAATGAGTTTGGGTTTGACTATTTAAGAGACCATTTGGCCCATGATTTGGCGCATTGCTGTCAGACGCGTCGGCACTTTGCGATTGTGGACGAAGTGGATTCTATTCTAATCGACGAAGCCCGTACTCCGTTGATTATCTCCGGGCCAGTGGGAGATACGACCGAAGTCTATTCTAACGTCTCAAAAATTATTACAAAATTAAAAAAGACCGATGATTTTACTGTCGACGAAAAGCATAAAAACATCATTCTAACGGAGTCTGGGGTGACGGCTGTCGAAAAATTATTGGGAGTGTCTAACTTGTATGCCGTCGAAAATATACAGATCCCCCACATCGTATTGCAGAGTTTGAAGGCATTGTACCTGTTTCGACGTGATGTGGATTATGTTGTTAAAGATGGCGAAGTGGTCATCGTTGACGAGTTTACCGGACGGCTAATGGAGGGGCGTCGGTATTCCGATGGGTTGCATCAGGCGATTGAAGCCATGGAAGGCGTTAAGGTTCAGGAAGAAAGCCAGACACTGGCGTCTATTACTTTTCAGAATTATTTCAGAATGTTTCCAAAGTTAGCGGGTATGACCGGTACCGCAATCACTGAAGAAGCTGAATTCCACAAGATTTATAACCTGGAGGTTGTGGTCGTTCCCACACACATGACTGTTCAACGTTCGGATTTGCCCGATTTGGTGTATAAGTCGAAGTTGGAAAAATATCGAGCGATTGTCAATGAAATAAAAACCCTTCATGCCGAAGGTAAACCCGTCTTAGTGGGTACCATCTCGATTGAAAACTCAGAAACCTTATCCCAAATGCTGCGCCAGGAAAGAATCGCGCACAATGTATTAAATGCGAAATATCACGACCGTGAAGCAGAGATTATTTCAGGAGCTGGCCAACGCGGTGCGGTGACGATTGCGACCAACATGGCCGGCCGGGGGACCGATATTAAATTGGGGGACGGTGTCACCGAATTGGGAGGGCTAGTCGTGATTGGTTCGGAACGTCATGAATCCCGTCGAATTGACAATCAATTGCGAGGACGGTCCGGTCGGCAAGGGGATCCGGGCGTCTCCCGTTTTTTTGTGTCACTCGAAGACGATTTGATGCGTTTGTTCGGTTCGGATCGAATCATACGAATAATGGAAAGTCTGGGAATGCCGGACGATACGCCAATTGAACACAGTATGGTGACGAAGTCGATTGAACGAGCACAATCCAAAGTTGAAAAATATCACTTCGGTATCCGCAAACAGATTATTGAGTACGACGATGTAATGAATCGGCAGCGAGAGTCAATTTATCAATTTCGGCGTGAAATTTTGGCGAAAACAAATTTGGATCAACGACTCGCTGAGCAGATTGCCCTAATTGTTAACGAAGGGGTTAAAACGTCGTTCGTTAAGCCTCAATTATCGCTGGATGAGCCGGGGTACGATGAGTTTGTGACGTATCTGTCCGGCATATTTCCGATTGAAAATGTTGGGGAGGTTGTTTCTAAAATGATTGAGAATGGTTCCGGAGTCGACGGGCTCATCGAATCATTCGTTAAACTGTATGACTATAAAAAATCTCAATTGCCGGATGGATTGTTTGAGTCCGTGGTCACGACACAGATTCTCTTACAAACCTTAGATCGCAAATGGATCGACCATTTACATAATATGGACGTGTTACGAGAGGGAATTGGCTTGAGGGCCTATGGGCAACGTGAGCCATTGGTCGAATATAAAATCGAAGCCTATGAAATGTATCAAGCGTTATTGCTGAGTTTAGCCGAGGAAGCGGTGGGGCTTATTTTGAAAATGGAAGTCTCGATTCAGGTCCCCGACGAGTTTAAGGCAATGAGTCCGTTTATCGATTTGCCGGAGGCTCGGTAATGAACGAATGGATTTCGACCTTATCGACGTATCGTGACAAATTGCTCCATCTTGGGGACTATCTTTGAGATCACTCAGAAACGAGCCAAGATTCAGGATTTAGAATCCGATATTAGTCAGGACAGTTTTTGGGAAGACAATCCCAATGCCCAGGGGATTTTTTCAGATCTCACTCGACTCAAGGGTAACGTTGCCGACTACGATAGTTTAGTGCGGTTGGGTGACGACGCGGAAGTGATGCTTGAGTTGGTCAAGGAAATCGGTGAGACGGATGAAACTGTCGCCGAATTTATCGACTATGTTCGTCGATTTTCCGAGCGGATTGATGCACTTGAGATTCGATCGTATCTATCCGAAAAATATGATGCGTTTCCCTGCTATTTTAGCTTGAATGCAGGAGCGGGAGGTACCGATGCCCAGGATTGGACCGAAATGATGCTTCGAATGTATACCCGTTGGATGGATCGTAATGGGTTTTCATATACGCTTGTTGACGAAACCCCCGGGGATGAAGCCGGAATCAAATCAGTGACGCTTCAGGTCACGGGAGAATTTGCGTATGGACTGTTGAAAAACGAAATCGGGGTCCATCGATTGGTGCGGATTTCTCCGTTTAACGCCAATGGCAAGCGTCAAACCTCCTTTGCGGCCGTCGATGTAGTGCCGGAAATAAATCAGGATTTTTCTGATTTTCAGATTGACCCCAAAGATTTAAGAGTCGATACCTATCGGTCGACAGGGGCCGGTGGTCAACATATTAATAAAACGGATTCGGCGGTTCGAATTACTCATTTACCAACGGGAACCGTCGCACAAAGTCAAGCGAGCCGATCGCAGATTTCCAATCGGGAGACGGCCTTAAATTTATTGAAGGCTCGCTTAATTCAGTTAATGGAACAGCAACATAAAGACCATATCGAAGAGATTCGAGGTGTTGAAAAAGATATCGCATGGGGCAACCAGATTAGGAATTATGTATTTCATCCGTATAAATTAGTGAAAGATACGCGAACAGGCGTTGAATCGACTGACTTGCAAGGCGTAATGGATGGGGAATTGGAGCAATTTATTCATGCACATCTCAAATTGGCGAAATAATCCACTTCGGTGGTCGTTAGGGGCGTCGATTCTGGCAATTGTTGTCGCCTTGGGGGTAGCTGGCTCGGCTGGGTGGCGCCGCGTCATGTTTGAGCGATCGCATGCGTTTGTTGAACTGGTCGTGTCGTACCGTGACATGGTGAATTTATCACGGTTTGCCGGGATCGAGTCGGAGGATTTGTTGAGTCGCATTGCAAAGCAAGGAATTGTGAAATCAATTGCCGTTGAGGAGGACACACTTCCGGACATGGTATCCGATGGCCGAGCCGTCTCCTTCACCGGTAATGAATTGCAGCATTTAATCGAGTGGGGCCGATATCCTGGTGATGGGGAATTAGCCCACGCGGCGGCAGTGTACCCTAATCGGAACTTTTGGATATTTTCGAACGAATCTGATTTTGAACGTATTCGAACGATAATGAATTTGGATAATCCAACGACGGTGGTGGTCCCCGACTCGAAAACATTGGTGGTACGGACCTTTGCAGACGACGTTAAAGAACTTGGCCTCGGTTTTTCGGAGGATCGTGTCAACGCATTGAGAGATATGGGCTTCAATGTTTCGCTTCGTTTAAAAAATTCGGGCCGGGTTACCGATAATTTAATAAACCTGAAGTTCGCCCAAGTCTCTCAAGTGGGGCCAGTTCATTCGATTATTTTTGATGGCACCTCGATTCTGGGGTATCCATTTCATATCGATACGGTGGCCTCGTATTTTGGAGCATTAAAAATTCCCTATGGAGTTGTGGAGTTTTCCGACCAAATGGGGATGCCGTCATTGGTGCGGAAATTACCCCGATTCGCCCTTCGAGTCCATAGCTTTTCTGACGCAGAGATGCTCAATTTATCGACTGAAACGGTGGTGAATCGCTACGTTCGAGCGGCCAGAGAACGCAATGTAAAAATATTGTTTTTAAAGCCATTTTTAGTTTTTCAACCGGACGCCTTTTCGGACACAATTATTGATGCGAATTTGTTATATTTTTCTGAGGTAGGCACTCGTCTACAGGCCAGCGATTTCGTCGTTGGCGCACTTCCGAAAATGGCGCCTGATCGCCGATTAGGTGTGGGCCCGCTCGAGGCGTTGACCCTGTGTATTGGAGTATGGGGAGCGGTGTGGTTGCTACTGTGGCGATTGCGAATCCCGTTGTCGAATGCGGGATGGGTCGTCGGCGCTTTGGTGGTGATGCTCTCCTTTATTGGGTGCGGCGTCATTCATATTCGCCTACTGGCTCAGCAAATTGCCGCATTAGTGACGGCGATGACGGTGCCGGCATTAATCATCGTGGTAGCTGACCAAATGGTTTCCAATAGAACTGATCGCGGGTTACGTCCAATTGCGTCGGTGGCGGCCGTTTTGGGTTCGTTTTTGGGGGTATGTGTTGGGGGGGCGTTGATTGTTGGGCTGTTGTCGGATTATTCCTTTTTAATTGAATCTAACCGATTTTTGGGGGTTAAATTGGCCGTTCTGGCGCCTTTAATGCTTTTAGGGATCTATTTTGGGATTGGTCGCGATCGGTTGACCGAAATGGCCTCCTTTGTGAGACGTCTATTGCAGGCACCCGTGCGATACGTAAATCTTGTGGCGTTAACCATTGGGATTATTTTTTTGGGTGTCATATTGGTTCGAAGTGGAAATTATTTGATTTCTCAGCCAGGATCCTCGGAACAAACGGCACGTCAATGGTTAGAAGTGTTCTTTTCCGTGCGGCCGAGGACCAAGGAGTTGTTTGGCTATCCATTACTAATCTGGAGTTTCGCCGTCTCCCGCAAATCGAGGTATTATCGGTGGCGTTGGATCGGTGTCTGCGCCGGGAGCGTCGCGATCATTTCAGCCCTGAACTCGTTTTGTCATCTACACACGCCGTTGAGAATTACGGTGTACCGCGATCTTTTAGGATTGGCATTGGGAGTGGCAATTGGAGTTTTGGGATTTTTTATTAAAAAAGGAGTGTCATGGGTAACAACAACCGTTCGGGGTTAAACGCTGGCGAACTCGTCAAGTGCGAGGCAAGTCTCGGGACCTCATTTAGCGATAAACAATGGCTGTTAACGGCGCTGACGCATAAGTCATACGTTCGTGTTTCTGGTGCGACAAAAGTGGCTGACAATGAGCGGTTGGAGTTTTTTGGGGATGCGGTGGTCAAGCTGCTGGTGTCGGAATATTTATTACATGAGTTTCCGACCTATTCGGAAGGCGAACTTACAAAATTGCGAGCTCAGTTAGTCTCGGATCGAAATTTGGCATACATGGCCGAACGTTTGGGTGTTGGACATTATTTGCAGATGTCGTTTGGCGAAACCAATACCGGCGGCCGAACCCGACAGTCAAACTTAGCCAACGCGATGGAGGCTATTTTAGGAGCTTATTTTTTAGATCGCGGAATCGATGTTGTTAGACGTTATTTCGTATCGTTATTACAACGCTTCCAGGGTGAATTGTTGTCTCAGGATTACGCGACAGATTATAAGACGACGCTCCAGGAATTTGCGCAACGCCGAAAAGGCGCGTTGCCCGATTACCGGGTACTTAAAGAGGAAGGCCCTGAGCACGAAAAGGTATTTTCCGTTGAGGTCTCGATTACATTGGGTCAAGGGCCTCAGCATTTTTCAGGGATTGGTCGGTCGAAGAAGTTAGCGGAGCAACAGGCGGCTAAATCGGCATTAATCGGACTTCATCTGATTTAACGATGGCCTTATTCGTTTGCTTTCACTGTCAATGGACGGCGGATATCCAGTCGGGTGGATCCAGTAGTCCGGCGTGTGCGAGGTGTGAGTACCGCATGGTACATTTGGGGCGCGAGCATGGGGCGATTTCCGCCAATTATGATGCGGGCGATGTTCCCAGTGGCGCTCAGGCAAAAATGGATTTTGTGGGGATAGATTCCAAAATATTATGGGGACACGCTCCCGATCCGGACGTGCTCGATGCCGAAACACAGCTTCGATTTCGGCCAGATGATGCACAGGTAATATCTTTTTTGGCCAGCCGTTATTTGGCGCAGCGGGATTGGTTTCATGCTATTTTATATTTGAAAAAGTCCTATGCGCTGACGGCAGATCTGACCGTCTTAGCTCGTCTCTCAGAGGCTCAAATGCATGATCGGCAATTCGCTGAGGCACGGTTAACGTTATCTCAATTGTTGAGATCGGTTCCTGATGATCCGATTGGCCATTTTAATATGGCATTGGTCCTAGGGTATTTAGGCGCGGATCCAATGATGATTTTGACTCATCTGGATGCTGTTGAATTGTATTCGTTAGACGAGGAATTGGTGGTGTCGGCGAATCGGATTCGAGCTGATATAAATAGCCCCGAAAACCAGTAAATGGTAAGATGTCGTTTCTATTATCGATGGATATTTGGATTTGAAATTAATGTTTTTTTGGAGGATGTATGTCGGTTGTAACTACAGGAAATTTAGTCGATCAACTTATTGGATTTGAAGTTCACAATAGTGCGTTCGAGACTATGATCCGATCACTACCTGTGCCGGTTATCGACGGGTTTGGTCCGGGAAGTAATGGGGGGGTGCCTCAGTTCATTGATCAGGGGGATCGCGTGGGGCCCGTTGCTAAGTCGGATATCGATGTCCAATTCCCCAAGATTTCGGCTGAGACCGCTGGCCGCGTACTCAGTGTTGTCCCGTCGTCGGATTCCGTCAGGGGAAGGCGACTGGCTGTCTTGTTTTCGGGTGGTCCCGCCGCTGGAGGACATAATGTTGTGGCGGGAATTCGTCGTGTGTTGGGTGAGTCCAATACGTTGTTTGGTGTAAAGGCGGGCCCAAAAGGGTTAATGAACGGCGATTGTTTTGAAATTGGACTTTCGGATGTGGATTCTATTCTGAATACGGGAGGCTTTGACTTTCTCGGGTCTGATCGCACAAAAATTAAGTCGGAGTCGGACTTTCAGGCTGTATTAGATACCGTGAAACGGTATCAACTTGATGGGATCATTGTTGTCGGTGGAGATGACTCGAATACCAACGCCGCCTTTTTAGCGGAGTTTTTAGCCGACCATCGATGTGCCGTAATTGGTGTACCCAAAACGATAGATGGTGATTTGCAAGTGGGGTCATTAGTCCCGATTTCATTTGGCTTCGATACGGCGACCAAAATATATTCGGAGATGGTCGGCAATATTTTGCAGGATACCCCCTCGTCACGAAAGTATTGGCATTTCATTAAATTAATGGGCCGAAGTGCCAGTCATGTGGCCTTGGAAGTTGCCTTGCAGACCCATCCCGCGGTGACCCTTATTTCAGAGGAGATCGCACAGAAAAAATGGTCCTTGTCGGATGTCGTCAATCAGATTGCGGGTGCGGTTGTTGATCGGTCGAAACACGGTTTTAATTACGGTGTTGTTCTGGTTCCCGAAGGCGTTATTGAATTTATTCCGGAAATTAAGGTGTTAATTCGCGCTCTCAACGACAGTGTAGCGACCCATCACGATATGTTGGAAACAATGCCGTTGACTGAAAGAGTAGCGGTGATCACCGGATCGTTACAATCTGATATGCAACGATTGTTTTTGTCGTTGCCTGAAGGTATTCAGCGTCAACTCGTCATGGATAGAGACTCTCATGGAAATCTTCAAGTGTCTCAGATTCCGTCCGAAGAGTTATTCGTTGAGTTAACTAAACGACGAGTGGCCGAAATCGATCCCACGGTTAAATTTTCGCCGCTTAATCATTTTTTGGGGTACGAAGGCCGGTGCGGCGCACCCACTCGATTCGATGCGATTTACACCTATAATTTAGGATTAGTTGCTGGAGCATTGGCGTTACGCGGGCGAAGTGGGTATATGGCAGGTATTACTGATATTTTCTCCGGTGGCCGCGGTGTGGCGATTCCATTAACCTCGTTGATTACGTCGGAGCGCCGTAGCGGATCGACGGCCATGGTAATTGAAAAAGCGTTGGTTAATCTTGAATCGCCTGCCTTTAAGTTTTTTGAAAAACGTCGTCTTGAGTGGGTGAAGTCCGATCGGTTTTCGAGCCCGGGGCCTCGGCAATATTGGGGTGAAACTTCGAGACAAGCGCCACTGTCAGTGGCATTAAACCAATCCGCTAAAGGATTGTTGTTCGAAATTGGGTCGGACGCGTAACGGTTGATTGTCGATAATTTATCAATGTCGTTCGTTTAGGTTCTGATCGGAACAGGGCAATGTGGACCGTCTCCTGACTTGTAATGGGGGTGGCATCCCTGAATATATTTCACGAGAATGCCGATTGTAATGGCAAGACCGATTCCGACAGCTGGCTTTGACAGGTCCATATTCTGAAACGATCCCCAGACGGTCGAGTGGTTGTAGCGCCTACGTTGCCCAGTATTTAGCCCGTTCGATAGCCGTATTCCATCTTGAGATGGAGGTTCCGTCGTAGACAGTCGGGGTAAATGTACAGTTGGGCTTTAACATGAATCCGGCGGTCTGACGATCCCATAGCTTCGCACCGATTCCAGCCATCATTGCGACTCCGATAGCGGTCGTTTCAATCGTGCTGGGCCGCTTGACAGGAATAGAGAGTAAATTGGCTTGCCATTGCATCAATGAATTATTTTTGCTTGCGCCCCCATCGACATTTAGCCACGGAGTATTTGGCGATAAATCTCTGATAATTTCATGCGCCTCGAAACAAATAGCCTCAAGCGCCGCTCGGGCAATATGGCCGGGTCCGGTGGCCCGGGTCATTCCGATCATTAGTCCTCTTGCAGATGGATCCCAATGGGGAGCCCCGAGCCCAGTAAGTGCTGGGATAATCACAAGGCCCCCAGTGTCAGGGACACTGTTGGCTAGCGGTTCAATTTCGTCGGCTGTTTTGATAATTCCTAGGCCATCTCGAAGCCATTGAATGAGTGATCCGCCAACAAAGACGCTGCCTTCTCTCGCATAGGTAATGGTGTCGTCTATTTTCCAGCCAACAGTCGTGATGTATCGATCGGTCGGGTGCGATGGAAGGTCACTCGGTGTCATCGCAAACAACCCAGTTCCATAGGTAAGCTTGGCGCCAACTTCGGTGCGTGCGCAATGAGCAAACAGACTCGCCTGTTGATCCCCAAGTATTGCAGTGATGGGAATGTTAGTTGGAGTCGAGGTCCCAAAATACCCATTGCTTGGCAAGACGGTCGGTAAGAGTTGCTGGGGGATGTTAAATAGATCCAGTAGTTCGGGATCGTACGATTCAGTCGTGAGATTCCATAACATTGTTCGCGATGCATTTGTAACGTCAGTGAAGTGACTTTTGCCATTCGTAAGTTTATAGAGTATCCAGCTATCGATGGTTCCGCACTTAAGCTGGGATATCGGAATGTGCGGGTCCTTGTTTTTCAAAATCCATTCGAGCTTCGTGGCCGAGAAGTAAGGGTCCATTAACAGCCCCGTTTTGTGGCGAATCATTGGTTCGTAGTTCATTAATTCCGCACATCGGGTACTGGTACGGCGGCATTGCCAAACGATTGCGTTATAAATTGGGAGGCCCGTTACGTGATTCCATACCACGACGGTTTCGCGCTGATTTGTTATTCCGATGGCGCTGATTCGGCGTAAGGGCCCCAGCGACTCAATGACCCCGTTTAAAGTCGATTGAACTCCTTCCCAAATAGCAATTGGGTCATGCTCGACCCAGCCGTCCCTCGGGTAAATTTGGGGCAGTTCTTGATATTTTGAACTTAGAACAGTCCCTGTATCATCAAACGCGATGGCCCGATTCCCGGTTGTTCCCAAATCAAGGGCGATAACGATACTCATGACTTCCAATTCAATTCGACAGATACCGCGGCGGCGCTGGGGACACATCCGCTTTTGGTCAGTCGAATGACAAGTTCTTGGATCGGAAACTGTGCCAATAGGTCGGTCATAATCCCCCGTGCGAGTGCTTCGAGGAGTTGGAAATGGGATCGACTGGCGAATTCACGGATGGCCAGGCAGACGGCGGCGTAATCGACGGTCCCGGAGATGGTATCATCGATCTCGGCTCCCTCCGTGTTGGTCCAATAATCGAGATCGACCACAATACATTGTGGCGCCGTACGCTCAAATGCATATTGTCCAATCGTGGTAGCGATTTGAAGGCTATGAATCGAAATTTTTCCCATGCAGAATCTCCTTTAAGTGACAGATCTAGCCCTAAGCCAACTGTAGTGTCGCCTCTTTAACATTAGGCGGAGGTCAATATGAACCGGTTATTTGGTGTTTCATCGATGTGAAGATAGCAAATGGTACCATCATCCGGGTGTATTCGATCCAAGATTTTGTTCCACAACCCATTAATTACATGTTCAATACTTGTTAGCGTCCCCGAAAATTCGGGCAGGGAGGTTAAATCTTGGTAGTCCCATTCGTGTATTATCGCATCAAACCGTTGACGTAATGCTGTGCCGTCGGAACGTGAGGTATGAAATTGAGCCAGTACTTCGAATCGATGACCATGGGGCCGGTGGCATTTCCCATAACACGCGGTGTTTTCGGCCGGTTTTTTTTGGGGGTGTTGTAAAAAATGGGTGGCACAAAAGTGACTCGTGCACGTGATTATCGCACCGTTTAGTGATGGGGTTTCAAGTGCGACGACCCCGATTTGATCTCGCTGTTGAACACCGGGTAGCAGAGCTAAATTATTATCCATCATGGCACATCGGAGTTGATTTTCTGGGAGAATATCCCATGTCAGGTTGTGAAGTGGCCCTGACAGGTGGTAATGACCACGGGCTGTTTGTAACTGACGCACTATGCGTGAGCCCTCGATGATTACCGATGACGAGGGGTCTTCGATAAGTTGCAGCGATGTAGGAATATACGGGGTATCGGTGAATTCTCCGACTACGTCCTTAAATAGTGTATGAGCGATGTGCTCAATAGTTGGGACGCTGTCTGAAAACTGTGGGAGGTCGTTTAGAAAATAGTGATCATAACGGTGGAGTATCCGATCGGTCAGACGCGCTTTTAGTTTCGATAGTTCTACGACCATCCCTGTCTCAGGATCGATGGGACCCTGGAATCCGAAGTATGCGCTAAAATTGTGGCCATGGCCATAAGGACCCTGCGAATCGGGGCCATAGTGTTCCCAATTTTTTTCGGCATTCCACTGAGGGAGGTAGAGTCGGTGGGATGCCGCGAATTCGAGCCGCTTACTAACGGTGAGCGTGGGTATCAAGTGTATTCCAGAACTCGGTTCGTAATGTGGCGCTATCTTCAAATACCCCAGTGACCGCGGTTGTGACCATTTCGCCATCCGACTGAATTCCCCTGGCACGCATGCACGAATGTAATGCCCGAATTACTACAATTGACCCTTTCGCGCCGGCTAGATCATTTATGGCCGATGCAATCTGGCAGGTAAGTTCTTCTTGGATTTGAAGTTGCTTCGAGAATTTTTCAACAATTCGGGGGATCTTCGATAGCCCTAATACGGTTCCATTTGGCACATAACCCACCGAAACTATTCCTTCAAATGGCATTAAATGATGCTCGCAGGTTGAGAAAAATGGCATATTTCGCACAACAACCATATTTTTTGATGTTGTTTCAAAGGTGGCCTGCCCGACGATGGACCGGAGGTCTATCTGTTTCCCTCGGACAGCGTCTTGTAACGCTTTAGCCACCCGTTTTGGCGTGTCTATTAATCCTGGGCGAGTGACGTCCTCCCCAAGCAGATGCAATATTTGAGAAATATGAAATGCGATTTGTTCGGTAGTGGACATTATCCAGCGGCATTTAAAACGGCGCTGACATGGCCATCAACCTTCACGTTTTTCCAGTATTTTTTGACAATGCCGTTGGAGTCAATCAGTACGGTACTTCGGACGATGCCCATATATTTTTTCCCGTAATTACTTTTTTCTTGCCAGGCTCCATAAGCGTCGATTACCGCATTGTCCGGATCGCTTAATAATGTGATACCTAGATTGTATTTTGTGCAGAACGATTTGTGAGAATCTGTTGAATCTTTTGAAATACCAATGACCACGGTATTTTTAGTATCGAACGCATCCCGATTTTCAGTGAACTCAATCCCTTCGCGGGTGCAGCCCGGGGTATCATCTTTTGGGTAAAAGTAGACAACAACTTGGCGACCTAAAAACTGAGATAGAGTGACGCGTTGACCGTCTTGGTCCAGTAGCGAAAATTCGGGAGCGGGTTGTCCTTCGAGTAACATAAGTTTCCTTTCGGTTTAACGGTTTAAATATCGAGATATTACATGGTCAATACTGATTTTTCCGGGGCCAAACATGAGCAGAATCAGTGACAAGACGATGTAATTAAAATCTTGTAGCGACAGTAGATCCTGAATTGATCCGACGTCGGTCCATTGGGCAGCTATGATGGCCACAGTCATAATGATAATTAGGGGGATGGCGGCAATCCGAGTGGTGAATCCGATTAGTACGAAGATGCCACATATTACCTCGTGGGTGGATGCAAAAATTGCACTGAAATGGGGGTAGGGGATATTGATATCCATAAAAAATTGCACGGTATCGGGTAAATGCCTTAACTTTCCCAAACCGGCATCGATAAAAACGGATCCCAAAACAAGCCGTACTAAGGTCAATACTAGGAAGGCTGACTCTTCAAGGTACTTTACCGCTCTCCTGTAAAGGGTGCTTATCATTGGGGATCCTTCCGCATAATCCAAAATTTAGATGTCGCGCGACTCATCCAATCGTCAATGAATTCGGCAACGGTATCCATCGAATCATCGGACACCGAGCGTTCCATCCGATCATAGGCATCTGATAGGCAAGTAGGCGTGATAAATTGATTTAAAAACAATGCTTCAAGTGGGTCAAGACTTTCGATTTTCGGATTATAGTCGCTTTGGAAGATGATGAGGGGGACTGGATCCGTTTGAACGAGTTTCGGCAGTGATTCGACCTCAAATTCGATGGAGACCAATGTGCAATGAGGCTGCAATATCAATGGGGTGTCTGCCGAAAGTGTATTAATTGAGTGGATTGATGAAATTTCTGCAGTTACATTCGCTTTCTCCATTGACGCGAGCTGGACGAGTAAGTCCGAAACGCCCATGGACTGTAAAAAATTGGGGAAGTTATCGCCCAAATGGTAAAGCGAAAACCCCATGGTTGGGAGCTGTCGAATGTAGTTTTTGACAGTTGACTCCCACTGGGCATCCAATATTTCGGCTGTTCGAGGGAAATCTTCGGCGAGGGAATCGGTACATCTCGGCCAGAAGTCGCGGAGATAGGTGGATAGCCGGTCATCCGACCCGCGTTGGGTGGATGGGGTAATCCACTCCACCGATCCTAGAGTTGTTTCCGCGATAATGGCATTGGTCATCCAATTTTGGAGATCAATTAATCGGCGTGGTGGCGTTGGCATATATTTTTTTCGCAAGTGTTAACTCATGGATCAACTCGTTCCATGGTGGTATCGAATCATCGCGTTCAAGTACGACGGGAATGGAGTCGAAAAACTGTATACTTTCCCGATATAACTCCCATACAGGATCTGATACGGCATTATCATGACTATCTAAGATGAAATTATCCTTGACTCGATAACCGGCCAAATGGTGCTGTTTAACTCGATCCCGGGGCAGGGCCGTTATATAGTCGATGGGGTTGAACCCGTGGTTGTACCCAGATACGACGACATTGTTAATATCTAATAAGATGTAGCAGTTCGCAGTGCTCACAATTTCTGATAAAAAATCCCATTCAGTCATGGTGGAGTCGGTGTACGTTACATAAGACGATACATTTTCAAGGAGTAAGGGGACCTCCAAATAGTCCTGTATTATTCGAGCCTTCTCGCTAATAAATACCGCCACATCAGGAGTTTGCGGTACAGGAAGTAAGTTGTGCATGTAGAGATCGTGATGACGACTCCAGCATAGGTGGTCTGAAACCCATGGGGGATTTATTGCTCGAACAAGCCGCTTCAAGCGGTTGAGGTAATCCCAATCGATGTCGTCACTGCTTCCGATTGATAGCGACACCCCATGGGGAATGACGGGTACGATTTCAGCAACCTCAGCCAATATCGCGTGGGCACGGCCTCCATCCAACATAAAATTTTCAGAAATAATCTCTACAAAATCCACGTCGGACGGGTTGTTAAAAAAATCGCCATAATGGATCGGCCGGAGTCCGATGCCGAACCCCGATACCGAGCGATTACCCATAGATGACTATTGTTTTTCCGACACCTCTTGATGGGAGGTCGATGTGTCTATTTTTTTGCCCCGATGTTTTGACTCTCCTTTAGATTTGCAGCCGCTTTTACTTTTGCAGTGATCTCCGGATTTACAGCTGTCCTTACTTTTGCAACCGTCATGGCTTTTGACACCGTCAGTGCTTTTGCACCCTTCCTTGCCCTTGCAAGAATGTTTGTCGGATTTGCTCATCTGCGTTGCGTCGGACTTGTAATTTTTAGAATCAGATTGAGTTGCTTTAGATGGTTCTGTTGACGATGTATCGGCGGCAAAAATGGGGGCGATTGATAAAGATGCCGAAACGACTCCAGCCAAAGCGGCGGCAAGAAATTGCGATTTTTTCATAACAATTATGACTCCTTCTAGGGAATGTAAGTTAGGTGTTGGCCGGCGTAATTGTTGCATCAACTATTGACTTGAGTCCAACTATTGCTGGTAATCGGGCGAATTTTTTTATTTGAATCCGCCCTCGCACTATTACAAAAAGTCGGGTTTCGGTGTACCTTTAAGATATTTGAAAATTTTTTTTGATTAAAGGGTCCAAATGCCAACACCATTACATCGTTTTCATATCCCGGTTATGGGCACAGGCTTCACGATCGACACCCCGATTAAAGTGGCGAGATTCGGCATTTCCTCGGTGATGTCCATCGGTGATGATGAATTGTGTGAGGTCATGCGTGAATATTATTCATCGCAATTCCATCGTCAATTTGAGCCCATTCTTAAGTGGGAATCTGACTACCGATCCCGCCGAATTACGGCCTACTTAGATTTGGTTCACGATATTGTGGAACAACAGCTCCATGAGATGAAGTCCCAGGACTTTGTGCCTGGCACAGATTTATGGAAGTACTTTGAGCTGCTACCCACTGATAGTCCGTGGCGTGTCGATTTTAAACGCTTGGCGACCATGTCAGATCCGTTGGAGCGAGCGGTCATTGAACAGCGGCTTCGGGATGTGGTCGTGGCGGGGTCATTGGATGTCAATATTATGACAAAAATTGATCGTCTCAATTATTCTAAGCACGGGGAGCTTCTTCCAGAGGAGTTTTCTGATGCGTTGTCTGCCTTGCGAGGCTATGCCAACAGTAAGTTGACGTCGTGCATCGTATTTTCGGCCGGATTTAACCGTCGGCTGTATGCGTACGTCGAGAAATTTTCCGATTTTTTTCCTGATTCTGCTGGCCAAATCAAGAAGAAAATCATACTTAAAGTTTCGGATTATCGGTCGTCACTGACTCAGGGGAAATTTTTTGCTAAAAAAGGAATTTGGGTATCGGAGCATCGTATCGAATCGGGCCTCAATTGTGGGGGGCACGCGTTTGCAACAGATGGATATTTGCTTGGGCCAATTCTGGAGGAGTTCAAACTTAACAAGGATGGACTAGTAAGTCACCTTCGAGAGCTATGCAATGACGTGTTAACACTGAAGGGTAAGGCGTTATTACGTCCGGATCAATCCGTCAAAGTTACTGTTCAAGGCGGTATTGGAACCTCCGACGAGCATCAATTCTTGTTTGACCGGTTTGATGTCGATGCCACCGGCTGGGCGACCCCCTTTTTACTGGTTCCAGAGGTGACGTCTCTAGACGCTGTGACCCGTCAGCAGTTGGCCGATACAACCGAGGAGGATCTGTATCTCAGTGGTATCAGCCCGTTAGGGGTCCCCTTTAACACCTATCGAGGCTCGGCCAGTGAAACTCTTTTATTCGAGCGGGTTAAATCTGGTAAGCCGGGCAGTCCATGTCCGAAAGGATATTTGGTGTCCAATACTGAATTTACGTCCAAACCGATTTGCACGGCGTCGTCGGTTTATCAGAAACGAAAGCTGGCGCAGATTCGCGCGTCGGAAATGAATACCGATCAAAAAAACGCAGCCGAGCAACGTGTGATTGCAAAAACATGCCTGTGCGAGGATCTTGCCGCTGGGGCCATTATCGACTACCGGATTCCATCTAAACGTGATTTAGCTCCGGCGGTATGTCCGGGGCCGAATTTGGCCTATTTCTCTCGGATTGGAACACTGTTAGATATGGTGGGCCACATCTATGGCCGGAATAATATGATGAATGACACGCCACGCCCGAATATGTTTGTCGCTGAATTTAAAATGTATATTGCGTATTTGGAGCGCCAGGTGACCGATTCCCTGGCGGGCATAATCGATCGGCGGAATGACTATTTTGCTGATTTTTTATCGAACTTGAGGGATGGTGTTGATTTTTATCGCCGCCTGGGGCGCGACTACATGGAGCGAAGTAGCGAATTTGCGGAGTCGTTTAATTATGAAATTAATCGCTTGTCAGATCAGTTGAGCGATCTGGCTAACGCTTACCCTAATTTCTTCCAGCCCGCAGTGTCCCAGAATTAAATATTTTTATACGCTAGGAGACAAATCCATGAATTTGAATTTACGAGTGGCTGCTATCCAGTTAAATGCGACACCTGACAAGACGATCAATTTAGCCAATGCGAAACGATTGACCGTGCAAGCTATCGAAAAAGGAGCTCGGTTTATCGTGTTGCCGGAGGCGTTTAATTTCCGGGGATCGAAGGAACTGATTCCGGCAAATGCGGAGCCAATTCCCGGACCATCAACGAAACTGTTTCAAGATTTGGCTCGAGATTATAACGTTTCAATATTACTCGGAAGTATTGTTCAGTCGATTCCCGGACAGGATAAAGTGTTTAATACGTCCGTGATGATTAATGGGGATGGGACGATTGTCGCCCAATACAATAAGATCCATTTGTTTGATGTTGATGTGGATCATAAGCAATTTCGAGAATCGGATACATTTGGGCGAGGTACCCAACCTGTTATTGCCACTGTCCTGGATGTTCCAGTTGGAATTAGTATTTGTTATGACTTGCGTTTTCCGGAGCTCTACCGCCATTATTCCTCCTATGGGGCAAAAATGGTTTGTGTACCCAGTTCCTTTACAACCCACACCGGCCAGGCGCATTGGGAGACTCTAGTGCGGGCCCGTGCGATCGAGAATTTGATGTACGTTATTGCCCCGAATCAGTATGGAGTTGGTACGGGTGGGGTGGCTACTTATGGAAATAGTTTGATCGTTGATCCGTGGGGCCATGTGTTAGCTCGGGGCGACGATCACGCTGAGCAGGTGCTTGTGGCGGATATTGATTTCTATGGCCAGCAGGTATTGAGAAACCAATTTCCGTGCCTCAATCATCGGATTGATATTCGATGACGGTCCGAGTTCGTTTTGCACCGTCGCCGACTGGAAATCTGCACATTGGTACCCTTCGGACGGCATTGTTTAATTGGTTGTTGGCGAAGCACACGAATGGTGTTGTTGCGATTCGGATCGAAGACACGGATCTCGCCCGTTCTGACGCCGCGTACGAAGAGAATATTTTTGAGGGACTTCGTTGGTTAGGGTTGGGGATGGACGAGGGACCCTTGGAGGGGGGGGCGTTCGGTCCATATCGGCAGTCGGAGCGTAATGCGACAGGTCTCTACGCCCAATATGGGGACAGGCTACTGTCAATGGGACAGGCGTATCGATGTTTTTGTACCGACCAAGATTTAGACCAGGAGCGTCAAGCGGCAGACCACCGGAAGCAACCATATGTGTACTCCGGTAAATGCAAAGGACTATCGGATCATGAGGTTCGGTCTAAGGTCGATCAGGGTATCCCTTATACGATAAAATTCTCGGTTCCGACCGGAGGCGATATCCATTTAAGCGATATAATTCGTGGGGATATTGTGTTTGATCGCCAGTTAATTGGGGATTTTGTTTTGATCAAATCAGATGGTATGCCATCGTATAATTTTGCGGTGGTCGTGGACGATGGGTTAATGAATGTTACGCACGTGGTACGAGGTGAGGACCATATTTCAAATACTCCCAAACAGATCATGCTATTTGAATGCTTGGGTTTCTCCACCCCTCAATTCGCTCATTTGCCGATGATACTCGGCCCGGACAAAAGTAAGCTGAGTAAACGCCATGGGGCAACCAGTGTCACGGACTATAAAGCTCAAGGTATTTTGTCCGACGCGTTATTTAACTATTTGGTCCTCCTGGGATGGTCGTCCCCTGATGGCCAAGAACTGTTGAATCGTGATGAGATAATTTCGCGGTTTAGTTTAGACCGGGTGTCGAAATCGGGTGCCGTTTTTGACATTAAAAAGCTTAAATGGATGAACGGTCAGTATATTCGTCGTTTGGATTCTGAAGTGCTGCAACGTCACGTCATGCCCTTCCTACCCCAATCAATGCAACATGGGTTGTCGGAATTAGGTGCAGATCGACAGCGTGCTGCGATTTACTCGATTCGGGATAATTTGGATTTTTTAACTGATGCGCCTGAATTCTTAGATGTTTATGTGATGGGTGATGCTGAATTTAAGTTAGGTGTGGAATCAAGCGGGATTACAACATCAGATTTACCAACTATTTCTCAATTTTTGGGGTGTGTCGAGACGGACACTGTATTTACTTCAACTTCAATTGATTCTGCTTTGGGTTCAATTATTTTGAATTCTGGGTTAAATAAAGGGAAGGTATTTAAACCTATTCGAATTGCCGTTTCGGGCAAAACCTCTGGGCCTCATTTGGCCGAAGTTATTGCTATATTAGGTAAATCGGTAGTTATTGAACGATTGCGGTGGGTATTGTCCCGGCAATCAATAAATGGAGGTATGTAAAATGGAGGCAAAGAAAAAAGAGTTTTTGAAAGATAAAGTAATTCATCTGTCGATCGACGATTTTGACGTGGTTACAATGGTTGATTCGATGGGTAAAACGGCGTTTCAAGCTCGAAATTTAAGTCGAGCGGCCCAGATTTTTGATAAGATGCAGGCCGATTCAGACTGTGTTGTATTTTTGACTTTAGCTGGTAGTTTAATTAGTGCGGGGCTAAAGAAAATGATCACTCAATTGATCCAGGCGAATATGGTCGATGCGATTGTCTCCACCGGTGCCAATATCGTGGATCAGGATTTTTTTGAAGCATTAGGGTTTCATCATTATATTGGTACCCCGTTTGTTAACGATCATGAATTGCGCGAATTGATGATTGACCGTATTTATGACACTTACATCGATGAGGCCGATTTGCGTGTGTGCGATGATACGATCGCTCAGTTGTGTAATCGCCTGGAGCCACGACCCTATTCATCGCGGGAATTTATTGTCGAGATGGGTCGATTTTTAGACTCAAATGATGACTATGCTCCGTTTCGTGGGGATTCCATCGTTTACAACTGCTTTAAAAAAGACGTGCCTATTTTTGTTCCCGCTTTTTCGGATTGTTCCGCTGGGTTCGGATTGGTCCATCATCAGTATTTTGCAAAAGGACCCAAGTTAACGATTGATTCTGCGGCCGATTTTCTGGAAATTACACAAATTAAATTAGCGCATCCGGACACCGGAATTGTTATGTTAGGCGGTGGAGTTCCCAAGAATTTTGTTCAAGATATTGTGGTTGCCGCCGAGGTGATTCGAGATACTGAGATTTCGATGCACAAATATGCCATCCAAATTACCGTTGCGGATGAACGCGATGGGGCCTTGTCTGGCTCGACGCTGAAAGAAGCGTGTTCCTGGGGTAAGGTGGATACCGTGTATGAGCAAATGGTGTTTTCCGAGGCAACTATCGCGTTTCCGTTAATTGCGGGTTACGCCTATCACAAAAAGAACTGGAGCCAACGGACTGAGAAACGCCTCAATCGATTATTTGTGGGAACTCCCTCTCACGTATGATCTCGTATTCCAACGGTCGGTGGATTCCATCGGATGAAATGGCATTCCCGATCGTTGCGGATAGCGTTGGTTCGATTCGGGGGTATCGTATATTTACTGCCTGTAAAACGGTCGGTGGGGGTATTTTTAGAGTCGAAGATCACATAAGACGTTTATGGGATTCTGCGGCCGAATTGCGGATGAATCTCCCCCATTCGCCAAACGAGTTGAGGGGTCTACTGAGTGAAGCCGTTAAAAAAAATGCCGTATTGGGTAGCGAACTGTTGATTGAGATTTTTTATACTGGGGGGCCTGCCAGCGCGAATGGAACGTCACCATCGGGACCTGCACAGTTGTATATTTTGGTCCTGCCATTAACGCCTCCGACGCTCGAGACCTATCGTAGAGGAATCGCCTTGGCCACTTTTCCATATCAGCGGCCGTTTCCATCGATTAAATTGACATTTTATGTCGGTGCTGTGATTGCACATCATACGGTTGTTCCTCAATATAATGCCGATCTTCCATTGTTTGTGTGCCCCACGCGAGGGGATATTCTTGAAGGATCGATATTTAATTTTTTTGGAGTGATTAACAACGAATTAGTAACGCCTGTCTGTGACGGGCGGATTTTAGACGGGATTACTCGGCGCCATGTTATTGACTTGGCTCGAACAATGAATCTTGGTGTTCGGGAAACCGTTGTGAGTAACATCCAAGATCTGCATGAAGCGTTTATTACATCGTCGACTCGGAACATTGTTGCCGTGGTCCGAGTTGATGATCGGGTTATTGGTTCGGGTTCTCCCGGGCCGATCACCCAACGATTGATGGCGGCAATGCCAGGGCAAATTTCCTGATCCTATGTTGGACGTAATTGGTTTAAGTACATCATTTCAGAATGGTAACCAACGGATCCGTGCGGTAGATACCATTTCGTTTTCCATCGGTCCGAATGAAGTCGTTGGCTTGGTTGGAGAATCCGGATCCGGCAAATCAGTGACCGCGTTGTCGTGTATGAATTTAGTGCCGTCCACCGCGCTGGTGTCTGGGGAGGTAAATTGGCGTGGAAAGAATGTCTTGGCCATGTCGGATAGGGATCATCGGCAATTTTTAGGTAAGGAAATTGGGATGATATTTCAAAATCCGCTGGCATCCTTGAATCCTGTTTTTTCAATTGGCTCCCAAATGATGGAAACAATTATGTTGCATCAGTCGGTCGATAAACGGACGGCGCGCGACATTGCGATACAGTTGCTCACCCAGGTAAAAATTCCGGACGCCTCCACCCGGCTTAATGATTATCCTCATCAATTTTCCCTTGGAATGTGCCAACGTATTATGATTGCGATTACACTTGCGATGAAACCACGCCTGATCATTGCGGATGAACCGACCGCCTCGTTGGATGTGACGATTCAAGCACAAGTGTTAGCATTGTTAGATGCACTGAGACGCGAACAGGAACTATCGATTTTAATGATATCCCATGATTTGGGAGTAATCGCTCAGTTTTGCGATCGAATTTTAATCATGTACTTGGGAAAAATCGTTGAAACAGGTACCCCAACCCAAATTTTTAAAACGCCCAAACATCCGTATACTCAAGCACTGATTAGTGCGATTCCAGTTCCTGACCCGGATCTTCGGCAGAAACCCAAGTTGATTTCCGGGGATATTCCGAGTCCGGCGAACCTCCCGGCCGGATGTAGGTTTCATCCCCGATGTCCTATCGCGACCGATCGATGTCGTGACCTTGAACCCGAATTGATTGATGGGGTGGCCTGTTGGAACTCGGGAATCTGAACCCATTGAGTGACGAGTAATGAGGATTATGATTTTTGGTCGTCCCGGCAGTGGCAAAACGACTGCGGCCCACCAATTATCGTCTAAGTTGGGGATCCCTTGTTTCCATCTGGATAAAATTTTTTACACGTCGAACTGGTCGCCTCGTCCCTATGATTTGTTTCTGACGGATCTCATTCATTGGGTACAATCGGAACATTGGATTATTGATGGCAATAATTCGGCCTCCTTCGACACTCGCTGGGCGGCGTCGGATATTGTAATTTACTTTAACTTCCCGGTTTGGATATGCCTTGCTCGGGTATTTAAGCGGTATTTGCGGGGACGCTTGTTACCCACCGACGATCGAGCGCCCGGATGTCACGAGACGATTCGATGGAACCTGATTTCCTATATATTGAGGTTTGATTCGCGGATATTGCCTAAAATTCAGGAGATGAAACAACGGTATCCGACCATCCAGTTTATGGAGGTTACACATGATGAGACGTGGGCTCTTTTTGAGGAGTCGTTGGTTGCTTTAGCTCGATCGATTTAATTCGATCAATTTCCGAGTGACGATCGTAACTGTATCGCTTCGGCAACATGTATTTCCGAAATTTGTTCGGCCCCCGATAAATCGGCAATGGTTTGTGCCACACGGAGAATTTTATCGTGACTCCGACCGCTGACTAATCCTCTCGCTAAGTATGAGCCAATAAGGTGTCGTGCATTTGTGGAGATATTAACGGCATGGAGTTGTTGAGGGGAAAGGGTGGCGTTGGGGCCTCCCCGGTCGAGTTGTCGATGCTGAGCTGCTATGACTCGTTTCTGTATTTCAATCGTACTTAATTCAATGGGGACGGCCATTGACGGGTTCCAGTCCTCGATTTTTGGACGTGGAACATCAATAATGATGTCGATTCTGTCGAGAAGCGGCCCTGAAATACGTTTTATGTACTTACTGATTTGTTGGGGATTACAGGTGCATCGTTTGAGATTGTCGCCATGGTATCCGCACGGACATGGATTCATTGCGGCAACCAGTGAGAAATTAGCGGGGTAGGTGACGGATGCCGATGCGCGACTAATCGTGATTTTGCGATCTTCTAGGGGTTGTCGTAGAAGCTCGAGTATTGGTCGAGGAAATTCTGGGAGTTCATCCAAAAATAGAATTCCATTGTGGGCTAAGCTAATTTCTCCGGGTAACGGATTGGATCCGCCACCCACCATTCCAGCGTAGGATATGGTGTGATGGGGTGATCGAAACGGACGGTCCATCGACAAGACTTGACCGTGGTTTCCCGGAATCAGTGTTTGAATTTCTAATGATTCCAGTGCTTCGGTCCACTGCAGTGGCGGCAGAATAGTTGGGAGTCGACGGATTAACATAGTTTTCCCTGATCCGGGTGGCCCGTTTAATAGAATATTATGGTTTCCAGATGCCGCGATTTCTAGGGCTCGCTTGGCCATCCATTGCCCGAATACGTCATCGAAACTTAGTCCATTCCGATGAGTCGGCGGAGGAATTTTTGTGATTGGTGTGGGGACCCACTGGCCACTTGCCCAGGTCTGTATGTCGTTCAGTCGTTCGATCGGTATTATCTCGATGTTTGGAAGCAATGATGCTTCGGCTGCATTTTCGAATGGGACTACCAGTCGTGAATATCCTTCTCGAATTGCCATCAGTCCGATTGAGATGATGCCCCGTACGGGGCGGATATCCCCCCCTAATCCCAGTTCTCCAACGAATAGAGTGTTGGTAATTGTCGGGAGTTGGCCAGTGGATTGAAGAATACCGATGGCAATCGGTAGGTCGAAGAAAGGCCCTTCTTTTTTGAGTTCGGCGGGTGCAAGATTGATCGTGATTGCCCGGGCGGGAAACTCGTATTTACAGTATCGAATAGCCGATCTAATTCGGCTGCGACTTTCTTTGACCACTGCGTCGGGTAGGCCAACAATTGTTTCGCTTGGCAATCCGTTGTGGCATCCAACTTCGACACATACTGGATGGGCGGATGGCCCGGTAATCGTGGCGCTCGGAATTTTTACAATCATAAAGGCGATTTCCTTTTTAAAAAGTATTTTGTTGATCCGGAAGCGGGTATAAAAAAATCCGATCAGGGTGGGTGCTCGGATGGACTGTTGTTCTGGAAAAAAAGTTGTCCGTGATAGATCGTTGGAACCGTTCAGACTCTGAGAGTGGTTTCAATTCAACGGTTTTACTAAATCACTTTGTTATTGCATTGTAAATTAATTTTTGTATTTTATCTAAAATAAATGACAATGGATTATTGTGTCTATTCGGTTTTGCTGGAAATAGTGGGGCATTACACGCCTTTAATATCCGATACTTTTTCACCCAACAATCTTGTAGGCACCAGATCTCGACACCGCTCAGTTCCTACTCAATAGATTTTCCGATCGCTGGGCTACATCTGAACCCAAACTCGCTCATTGGGCCCAGATCAATTTGCCTCAGGGATTCCAAGTACTCTCCATTGATCCCAAACTCAGACGCTCTCTCAGAACATCGAATCTCATTGAGCGCTTCAATCGTGAAATCAAACGTCGGTCCAGAGTCGTTCGTATTTTTCCCAACTTTGACTCATGTCTTCGTTTGGTCTCTGCTATTCTCATCGAATTTAACGATGATTGGTCCACTGGAAGGAGGTTGTTCTCAGCCTAAATTTTCGACCCTATGAAATCACTTTTACAGAAATTCTGTTGCATAACCACCTAGAGACTCTCTATCCTTTGGGGATTTCTTAACTGGGGGCAGTATATTCCCAAGTCAATTTAGGGAAGCAACCCAAAGTCCAGGGTTGTTATTTTGGCAAGTAAGCATGTCATGGAGACGGAAAATCGACGCCGCGTTGAAGCCGTTTAAGTTAACTCATGGGCAATTTGTGGTGCTTGCATGTCTAGAGTACCTCTCTCAACCAACCACTAAATTAACCCAAGCACAAGTTGCAAAACAAGCACAATTGGATGTTGCAACCACATCCCAAATATTGCGTACACTTGAAAAAAAGAAACTAGTCAACCGAATTTCACAATCCAGTGACTGCCGAATTAAATCTCCAACTCTAACTTTATTGGGAAAAAATATCTTGGCGAAAGCTCTTCCTGAGGTTGAGAAAACCGACATCCAATTTTTCAGCCCCCTGTCAAAAAACATAAAACAGCTTCTTGAGTTGCTAAGATCTCTAACGATAAATTAAACAAACCAATCCAATAGATCTTCTAACGATCATTCCCCAAAATTTTTTTTAATATCGCTATCCGCTAAATACCTTAATCAACCCCGATAACATCTTAGCCAATTCCTCAGCCGTTTTAAATGTACTTTCTGGGATACTTCCCCCATACAATATGTCCAAAGCCGCAACACATTCGTAAACAGATGCCCGAGCAGTAACGTAAAAATTGCGTTTATCGGCCTTATGAAACCGACCATAGCCTTCAGCAATATTAAGAGAAATCGATAGAGAAGCTCGACGTAGTTGATCGGTTATAAAACGATCGGCCCCTTCTTCTTTGAGTTTTCCCTTGATGTCGGTGTAAAACACTTTCGAGAGTTTGTAGACATCGGTGTCACGGAATTCAAAACTCATCTGTATTTCCTTTCTCCTTTTCCTATTTCCTTATCCTTATCAAAAATTGGTCGAGGAGAAATTTTAAAACAAGGGGAAGGAATGAGGGGAAGGAGAAAGGATCAAAAATTTCTCTGCGTTCAATTTTTGATGGTGGGCCCACTAGGATTTGAACCTAGGACCAATCGGTTATGAGCCGAGTGCTCTAACCACTGAGCTATGGGCCCGTAGAGGACAACAGATATTATCATAAAGATTGAGTTTCGTCAGCCCTCCAACCGGTTTAGCAGGTATCCTTGTAACGGGCGATCAGTAATGTAGATAATATTTTTGAAATTTTTTTCGAATTTATTTCGATAACTAAATAGTTCGATTTGCAAAATTTCTCGGCTGATAAAAATTGTCAGCGGCGATTGATAGGGACTGTAACTTTTTTTAGGGAGCACACTGATGGGTAAATTTCGGCTTGACATTAAATCGTATTGTTTTAAAAGAACAGTATCAGTAGGTCAGGCCGATCTTGCGTCAGCCCAAAGTCCGTTCCGTAGTACCGATAATCCCCAGAATCAAACTCCCAAACATCCCGCATACTCATCGGTTACCACCCACCCGTTTAAGAATATTTCTCCCAGCGATCCTCGGCGAAGTCTTTCCAGCTCTAATGCCCCGGTTGAACCGTCTGTTCGGTCCTCGTCTACGTATTCGTTTCTCCAGCCTGGCGACATCTATTCAGAAACTGCCCTTCAGAAACGATTAGTATCCGAATGGAAGCGACTGCGGTCTGTACCCGATTTGGATGGGTTTTTAAAATTTCTTGATCAAAACTTGATATTCAGGGACGGCGCCAATCGTGTTATCTGTCGAACGAATGGTCATCTGAGTGTCGGGCAGTTTTTCCAGGATTGGGCGAGTCGCTCCTTTAAGCTGAACAGGGTAATGCGATTATTTGGCGGATTCCGTAGGCCTCAACAACCCAGCTTGGATGCTTTTGATTCAATGAAATTGGAACCCTATGTAATTAAATTGGTCACTTCTCAGGCCCATGTAGTGGCTCGGAGTGAACTGGCTCCGGAGGTAGAATTGGGCCTCGGTGATCCTCAAGCGATTGGCCCGTTCCTCCGTAATATGAGTCGAAATCTGGCGACATATTTCCGATGGTTTCAATCCAATTTGATGTTGTCAGACACCGATTGGGACGCGATTTCGTTAATTTTGCGAACGACCCAAACTCTCGATTCTTACTGGCAGTCCATGAGCCCGTGTCGGCGGCAATTGACTACATTTCTACAACAAACTCAACAGGAAAATCTCCTCAGATTAAATGAGTTGCTTGAATTTTCTGGAAAGCTCCAAAGTAAAGGGGCCAGTCTAGAAGACTTAGTGAGGTTCGTGGATCCAATTATCCCGATAAAATCGGGTGTGAATTGTCACGAACTGATGTCGGTCTATATTGATGAACTCGCGTATGACTTTGTTGGCAATAATCCGAAAGTTCCCCCCAAAAATATCCCCATTGAATTGATGTAGATATCGAGGTTAATACGCTCTTATGACACGTGCTATTGTGCAGTGATAGTCACCGGGTACTGAATTGATCCGTGATTTTTCGGCTTGCTAACGGTATTGTGTGATTATGCAACGATTGGCCTCGACTACTGTTACTGCTGTAAAATCGCACACGGGTATCGTTGGGATCATTCAAGATTATATTAAATTAAAGAAGCGTGGGCGAAATTGGATTGGACTATGCCCATTTCATTCTGAGCGAACCCCATCCTTCACGGTAAGTCCCGACAAGATGCTATGGCATTGTTTTGGTTGCCATGAATCCGGTGATACGATCGGATTTGTTATGAAAGTTGACCATTTGGGATTCTCAGAGGCCGTCGAACATATTGCGCTCAAGGTGGGTATTCCAGTGGAATGGGAGGAACGCTCGCCTGACGACAGTGCCCGAGATGGATTACTTAACCGATTGAGGGAACACTTAGCAATGGCCCGCGATTTTTACAGAAGTCAATTCGATTCAAGCGGTGCACGATCATATGTTGTGAACCGCGGGGTGGCAGAAGATGTGGCGCGGCGGTTTTCATTGGGGTATTCCTCATCATCTGAAGGGATTGTTCGATTCCTACGATCGAAGGGCTTGTCTGACGAAACGATAATGGACTTAGGAGTGGCGGTTGTTGTCAATGGTCGACTAATCGATCGGTTTTCTGAGCGTTTGGTATTCCCGATAATGGATGAACGAGGGCGAACAATTGGTTTCGGTGGACGGGTGCTTTCGGATTCCTCTCATGGGCCTAAGTATATAAACTCCGACGAAACCCCAGTCTTCAATAAGCGTCGTGTGTTATATGGCATTGACTTGGCAAAAACCGCTATTCGAAAAATGGGCTGCGCGGTGGTCATGGAGGGTTATATGGATGTTGTAACAGCCCACCAGTTCGGGTTTTGCCAGTCCGTAGCGGCACTCGGTACTGCCTTTAGTTTAGATCATGCGAGAATCCTGTCCCGCTTGTGTTCAACCGTGGTGACGGCATTGGACCAGGATTCTGCGGGACAATCGGCGACGGATCGTGTGTTCGACCACTGTTCCGCCGTCGGAATTACATTAAAAGTGGCCACGTTTTCGGGAAAGGATCCTGCGGACTGCTTGATCCAATATGGAACTGAATATTTCGAGGAACGATTGGCGTCGGCGGTGTCATATGCTGAATATAAATTTAAACATTTAGTTGCTGACTATCCTATCGATCGTATTGAAAACGTATCAAAGATTGTAGATTCGATGGTGCCGATTCTAAGTAAGGAGTCAGACACCGTTGTACAGCGCCATTATGTGCGTCGAATGGCCACATTCCTAAAAATTGAACCGGAATTAATTCTCGCTAGACTGTCTGGGACGGCATATTCTCCGTTGGCGAAGCGATACTACGCGCCATCGCTACCGAGGAAATCTAAATTACATCTTGCCGAGGAGCAGATCATCTATTTAATGGCGACGAGCTTAGTAGATCGTATTCGGGTATTCGAATCGTTAAAAATTGCCGATTTTAGATCCCCAGAACATCAAGCGATTGCTCAGCTATTGTGCGAGTCCCCATTAGTAAATCGGGATCTCCTCGACGCGATATCTGATGAATCTCACCGAAAACTCCTTGGACGATTACTTGTGGAACGAGCCGCGGATTCGCCGGGTTCGCTGGATGAATGTATCTCGTTATTACGGCGTGTCCCCACGGAAGAGCGCATCACATTGATAAAGGCGCGCTTGAAAGAAATAGATCGGGATGGGTTAGACATGGACGATGAAGTTGACGCGCTGTTGCGTGAATTACAGTCCTTGATACGGGGATCGGACGGTTCGTGACTATTCAAGTCGGGGCACAATTTAAGCTTTTAAAAAAAAAATGAAATTTTTTTTCAAAAAAATACGATAACTTATTGAGCGAGTAATCGCTTAAACGCCTAAGGACTGAATAAGAATGTTAGAGTTCCCCCTTAGCTCAACGTACACTGTTCAGTCCCCCCTTTATACCCAGTTATCATGTAAATAGGCCCTACTAATACAGCTCATGGATCGCAGTAAAACGGCGAGCATCGTTGGGTTTTCTTGGTCAAAATCCTCAAAGTAGCGCCGCCCCGACTCCGCTGTTTCACTCCAATTGCCTGCCATGTTGCCGTTGTTCGCAATCCCAACTGCACGATTTGATCGATGCGTTTGTGAGTGTTCCTGCCGGTAGGGTCTGATTGATGGCGTCAAGTGCAGAGAGCGTAGGGGATGGAGAGCCCAACGACCGGTGCTGTATCGGAAGGTACTCGAAGACGGCTTAGGCAATTATTGCGCGATTATTGGCTCTGTCAGCAGCCCCGAAATAGATTGCACGCAACGCGTTGAGGATAAGAGCTCTCCACTCGTTTACCAAATCTGTGATACATTGAGAAACATGATTAAACGATATAGCCGTCCCCAAATGGCTCAAATATGGGATCCCACTACAAAATTTCAGAAATGGCTTGATGTTGAATTAGCGGCGTGTCGGGTTCATTTTGAGAGGGGAGCTATTCCCCAATCGGACTATTCGGCCATATGTGAAAAGGCTGCATTTGATTGCGATCGGATTGATGAAATCGAAAAGGAAGTGCAACATGACGTTATCGCTTTTTTGACGTCTGTCGCTGAGTTTGTGGGGCCATCCTCCCGATTTATTCACCTTGGATTAACCTCATCTGATGTTGTCGATACCGCATTTAGCCTATTGCTGATCGATGCTGGACACGTATTGAGAGCCGACTTGGATATGTTAATGGAGGCTGTTAAAACTCAGGCGCATACCCATAAATACACTGTTGAAATGGGTCGCACTCATGGGGTCCATGCCGAGCCGACAACATTTGGTCTGAAGTTGACCGTATGGTTTGAGGAGTTAAAGCGTAATCGCCGCCGATTGGATGAGGCATTGGGCCAAGTTAATGTCGGTAAAATATCTGGAGCGGTTGGAAATTACGCTCACATGCCGCCTGATGTGGAGGCAAAAGTATGTGAATATTTGGGCCTCGAAAGTGCCCCGGTTTCCACCCAAATTTTACAACGGGATCGGCACGCCCATTTCATGACTACGTTGGCAATAATCGGTGGGACGCTAGAGAAAATGGCCACCGAGATACGAGCGCTTCAAAAAACGGAATTTAACGAGGTCGTCGAACCCTTTGGAAAAGGTCAGAAGGGTTCATCCGCAATGCCTCATAAACGGAATCCGATTATTTGTGAACGAATTACCGGGTTGAGCCGAGTTCTTCGTGGGTATGCTGTTACGTCCCTCGAAAATCAAAACCTCTGGCATGAACGAGATATTTCCCATAGTTCGGCTGAACGAATGATAATGCCGGATGCGACAATAACGTTGGATTACATGTTTGGCTTGATGACAAATGTGATTACAAATATGACCGTTAATAGTGATCAAATGATGGAAAATGTCGGGCGTTCCTACAACGTGTTTTTCTCGCAACAGTTATTGCTGAAATTGGTTGATTCCGGAATGCTCCGAGAGGACGCCTATCGATTGGTCCAACGGAATGCAATTTCCGCATTTACGGAACGCGTTATGTTTGATGATAGAATTCGTTCTGACGAGGAAATTTGTTCCCATCTTACTGAGGAAGAGTTGGACTCGGTTTTTGACTTTTCCAAGTACACCAAGCATGTTGATGCCATTTATGATCGAGTTTACTCGGATTAGAATTAAATTGGAGGCGGCACTCAGATTCGAACTGAGGGTGGAGGTTTTGCAGACCTCGGCCTTACCACTTGGCTATGCCGCCCTTGGAAGGACGATAGTTTAGTGGAAGCGCGCCTTAAATTCAATCGACGTCTCGTTCGTTATGTATTGATCTATTTGGGAGGTGCTGTATTTTTGCTTTTTAATAAAGGGACTTTAGGTACTGGGCTTGCGTTTGGATTTATTTCACTATTAGCGATGCTCCTTACGCCAGCCCCGGTTTGCGCCGATCATGTCGATGCTATCCATAGCATCCCTTCAGCCGATTCCGAGTTGAAAATGGCTCAAGGGGTGCAGGAGGCGCTCATGGATTTGCCAATTCCAGTAGTACCTGGGGTAGATGTTGCTCGGTATTATTCTGCGGCCAGTTCCGTAGGGGGAGATTTTATTTTTTTCTCTTCTGAGACGGTTGATAAATTGATTCCCCGAGAATCTGATATTCAAGGTGTAGTAAGGTTGGTCGATGGGCACGAACAGTACCTGAGCGTTGCTGTGGGCGATGTGGCTGGGCATGGTGTGTCCGCGGCACTAATTATGACCTTGACCTCAGGAATATTGAGTGAGGCTTCCCGTGTTTCAATCTCACCGGCCGATGTGTTAATGCGGGTCAATCAGCATCTCGTAACTCACATTGAACATAGCGAAATCCGGTATGTGACGTGTATGTATTTGACGATTTTACCCAAAACAAAGCGATTAAAATATTCTCGTGCTGGACATCCTCCTGGGTTTATTGTGAGAAAGGGCCAGTCTATCGATCTAGATAAACCTGGGGTATTTTTAGGAATGTATCAGGACGAACTTTATGAAAACGCGGAGCTGTCCTTAGAATCTGGCGATCGTATCGTTATCTTTAGTGATGGTTTGATCGAGGTTCGAAATAACAATGGTGAGGAATTTGGACTGGATCGACTTAAAGAAAGTATTTTTAGTTATGCCAATGAATCGGCTACTGTACTCGCCGCTAATATTAAACGACAGGTTAGTCAATTTGGGACGGCTCAAGACGATCAAAGTCTTGTTATTTTAGATATCGCTTAAGATGTGGCAGCGCACCATTAGAGTCGTGAAGTATTCCGAGCTCAATAGAACGTCGACGAAAGAATCGATTGCGATGGAGCGCGTGCGACGTATTACATGGGATAATGGTGACGTTGAACTTGTCGCAAGCCCTCAATCCGAGCGTGAGTTAGCGATTGGCTATATGATTGTGGAAAATCGCTTGATTTGGAAACCTGTTGAGGTAACGGTTGATAATGATAGGGTGTATTTACATGGCCCAGGGCATCCGTTGGGCCTCGTATCCGGGCCGATCCACGATATAACGCCTGAATTAATATATCAATTAACGGCAAGATTTTCTGAATCAGCGATCTTGTACAAAGACACTGGCGCGACCTTTAGCGCTGCATTTGCTGGTGGCCCAGTAATCGCCTGGCATGCGGAGGATGTAAACCAACGGTCTGCAGTCTACAAGGCCGTCGGAAAATGGTGCGAATCACCACTGCTCGGATCAATAATGCTAATTAGTTCGACGATTGATTTGTGGATGGTCCAAACTGCATTCAGGTTGGGGGTTCGCTGTTTAATTACTCGAGGGTCTGCAACCGATAAGGCGATTGATTTTGCTGGGGAGAATTCGTTGGTCGTCATTGGCTATGCCAGAGGACTTCGATTCACCGTTCTCGCTAGCGCAGATTCAATGAAAAATCTCTGATTACCTTTTTCGGAGTCAGAAATTCTTGAGTAATAGCAACGGTCTGTTTTTACTCTTAGCTTGTTTAAAATAATACTGGTCAAACACTCAATAGCGACGTATAATTTCTTTCTCACGTTACTTTAATATTTCTGTGGTACGTGCTTAATTCAAATTGTTCAATCCATCATAATGTTGTGGCGTTTGATCGATTTGATTATATCTTCCTTCTGATGTGAAGGTGCTCGAAAAGGAACTGTGATGGCTGCTGAACACGTGCAAACTGTAATTTATCATCTTGCCTTTCATGGTGTTAATCTTGATGTGACTAAGCCAGTAGTCGTTATGTGGGTCGTCTCGGCCATGGTATTTTTGTTTTTAACTGTAGCGAATTTTTTTTCGGGGGTTCGCCGGGTTGAGAGATTTCTTTTTGACTTTATTCACGACGCCTTTGGGAGTAGTTTGCACACAAAAAAGACTATATGGTTTTCGTTTCTTGTTACATTGTTTCTGTTTATTTTCTTATGTAATCTTTCCGGTTTGGTTCCATTTTCTGAGTCCCCCACAAGTGGCATCAGTGTGACCGCTGCGATGGCGGTCGTTGTGTTTCTGGTGTCTCAACTCGTGGGAGTGTATTGTCATGGGTTTAGGCATTTGAAAGTTCTTGTGCCTAGTGGGATTCCTGTAATCATGCTTCCCTTCATAATTCCCTTGGAGCTTATCAGTCAATTGGCTCGACCCTTCTCGTTAGCCATTCGATTGTTTGCCAATATGTTTGCCGGCCATAGTGTCATGCTTATTTTCTTAGGCCTGATCACCTCGGCGACCTTCCCCCTTTTAAAGTTGTTGCCGTTTGCTGGTGTCGTTTTGTTGTCGATGTTCGAGATATTTGTTGCCTTCATTCAGGCATTCATATTCACATATCTTGCTTCATTCTACATCAGCGATGCTGCTCACGGGGCGCATTAAGCCAACAACTTAAACCTGTTCGGTAAACAATATTTTGAAGGAGTTTCGTTATGAACGCAATTGGTGCTGGTATTTCAATCGCTTTGGCTGCTTTAGGAGTTAGCTTCTCTTTAGCGATCGTTTATTTTAAAACATTGGATAGCATTACGCGCCAACCTGACCTACTTGGCTCATTTCGGGTTTTGATGTTTATCGGGTTTGCTTTTATCGAGGCGATCGCTCTATACGCTTTGGTAGTTTCATTTTCGATAATCAATAGCTAGGTTATCGATCTAAATTTATTAAGAAGGTGAAGAGAATCAATGTCTTCTAGTATTAGTTTTGAATCAGGTACTGCCATTTGGACAGTAATCAATTTTTTGATTTTGTTGGTGCTAGTGCATCGGTTTGCTTTACCTTCTTTTTATAAGATGGTGGATGATAGCGAAGCCCGCCGTAATGCGTTACTTACAGACCTCGAGTCTAAGGTTGGTGAATCCGACCGGTTAATAGCGGAGTATCGCGATAAAATTTCAGCAGCTGAGCTTTCGGCGGCGGAAATTATTTCGAGTGCCCAGAAAGAGGCCGAAGAATTAAGGCGACAGCAAATTCAGAGCCTTACTGAAGAGAAACAGCGTATTTTGTCCGGAGTTCAGGCGGAAATCCTGTCGGAAAAGAAACGAGCTGTGGACGATGTTCGTGTGAATGCTGCCGGTTTAATTGTGTCGGCTACTTCTAAAATTTTGAAACGGGAAGTAGCGGAATCGAATCATATGGATTTGATTCGTTCGGATTTGGCTGAGTTTGAAAGTGCAGTCAAAGCATGACCTCTCAGTTAATCATTGATTTCGACGCATTAATGGCGAGGGCTGAGTCCCGCGGTGAACTCGATCGTCTCGAGGGCGACTTGGTGAAACTCGCCTATTTGTTTTCCACTAATTTCGATTTTAGACTTTTAATCCGTTCTAATCGTATTTCAATCGAAAATCGGATCGAAAGTGTCCTTGAGGTCGCTGATTTCTCGGCGGCTCAAACCTTCGTTGAGTTATTGTTTATCATTATAAGTGAACGATATTTTAATCGTATTCAATTGATTTCTGATCGTGTTACCGACATGATTTCAAAGCGTTCGAATCGGTATTTAGTCGTTTTTGGTACCTCTAAGGCCTTGTCCAGCGATGAGCAAGATGAGGTTGGGGCGAGGATAAGTTCTGCTGTCGGTCGGTCGATTACGTTAAGAAATGATGTCGATGCACGATTAATCGCTGGGAGTTTTATTAAGTTGCCAGACGGTAAAGTATTTGACTACTCCGTCCGGCGGCAATTGTCGGAATTTAAATCTTATTTAATGGAGAATGCGTAATGAAAATTGCTCAGGAAGAAATTTCAGCGTTATTAAAAAATCGTCTGGAACAGTTCGAGTTCAAAACTGAAGGGAACGAAGTCGGTTCTGTCGTCGAAACGGCTGACGGAATTGCGCGGATCACGGGGCTTCCAAGTGCGATGCTCGGGGAAATGTTGGAGTTTCCGAACAAGATTTACGGTATCGTTTTTAATCTCGAAGCTAACCAGGTAGTCGTAATAATTCTTGGTAAAAAGACCGCTATTAAAATTGGCGACTCTGCCAAATGTACTGGCCGAATTATGGACGTTCCTGTAGGAAACGCTTTGCTAGGTAGGGTAGTTAATGCTATTGGCAGTCCGATTGATGGGAAGGGTGAAATTGTAACCGATCGATACCGGCCTGTCGAAACGTCAGTTCCCGGCGTTCTTGACCGTACACCGGTTGAGCAGCCCCTTCAGACGGGCTATAAGGTGGTGGATGCACTGATCCCAATTGGGCGTGGTCAGCGTGAGTTGATTATTGGAGATCGTCAAACCGGTAAAACTACCTTGGCTATCGATACGATCATTAATCAGAAGAACGCTGATATGATTTGTATTTATGTGGCCATTGGGAAAAAATCTGCATCAGTTGTAGAAGTGGTTGAAACGCTTCAAAAGCATGGTGCCATGGACTATACCATAGTCGTTGATGCGTCCGCGGATGATCCGGCAGCCATGCAATGGCTGGCCCCTTTTTCGGGCACAGCGATGGCCGAAGAATTTATGTATACTCATCATAAAGATGTCCTTATTATTTATGATGATTTGACCAAGCACGCCAACGCTTATCGGCAAATTTCATTACTGTTGAAACGTCCCCCGGGTCGTGAGGCTTTCCCTGGAGATATTTTTTATCTTCATTCCCGATTGCTAGAGCGGTCCGCTCGTCTGTCCGCTGAATTAGGTGGCGCATCTATAACTTCGTTGCCTATTATTGAGACTCAACGTGGTGACGTATCTACCTATGTTCCGACTAACGTTATTTCTATTACTGATGGGCAGATTTTCCTTCAGTCTGACCTTTTCTTCTCTGGATTTCGCCCCGCGATTAACGCCGGAATATCTGTTTCTAGAGTGGGTGGAAAAGCGCAAATTGAGGCTATTCGTAAACTTTCAGGTAAGTTGCGATTAGAGTTGGCGCGTTTTAGAGAAAAAGAGTCGTTTACCGCGTTTGCATCTGAACTTGATGCCGAAACTCAGCAACAGTTAAAACGTGGTCAGATTTTAGTTGAGATTTTGAAGCAAGATAAAAACGTTCCGATGCCTGTTGAAGAGCAGGTCGTTAGTATCTTTTTAGCTACATCTAACATGATCGAACATCTTGAGCTTCCTCAGATTAAGTCATTTGAGTTGTCGTTGCTTGAGCGGATTCGGTCGACTGACTCTGCTGTTTTAGACGCTATACGAAGCTCTCAGAAGTTTAGTGCCGAGGTTGAAGCAAAGGTCAGGGGCCATATTGATGCTTTGTTGTCCTCATTAAAATAAGGAAAAACAATGCCAGAAGTTTATGAGCTAAAAAATAGGATTGAAGGGCTGAAAAGTATCCATAATATTACGTATGCGATGCAGATCGTTACGATTTCTCGTTTGAAGCGCATCATTTCTGGGCTTACTCGGATTTCGGATGCCGCTGACGAGGTTTCCTCGGCACTTAAATATTTGGTTACTGAGCGGCAGTCCTTGTATAAGCAGTTGATTCGCGAGGATTTAGAGTCATCGTACGATTTTTTAGTGATAGTGTTTTCAAATCGGGGCTTTTGTGGTTCCTACAATCAGGATATTTTAAATGCTGCCCTGCAGCTTTGCAAAGATAATGGATTGGATTTTAATACTGTATCTAAGCTCTGCATTGGAAAAAAAGCTAAGGAGACATTGAAACGCCTGTCGGTTTCGAACACCGATTTCGCCGTTTCCGAAAAGGACATTTTTTCCGAGGCGGAGTGTCTAGACGTTTATAGGACGGTTAAGTCTCACGTGGACAGAGGTGCTAGGGTTCGGTTGGTGTATTTTGGATTTAAATCAATTGTTACCCAAAAAATTGTGACTTCAAGTTTTTTCCCCCCGGAACATTCAGAGTTTCCGCCGTTTGATGAATTAAAACCAGGAGTCCCCGAGTTTGTTGAGCAGTCAATGGGTGAGACGTTTGATTCTTTAGTTGATCAATATTATTTTTTGAAGTTGTTAAAGGTTATACGTAGCGGGTCTAGCTCCGAGTTTAGTCAACGTTTTTTGTTAATGAAAGGCGCAGTTGATAACGTTAAGTCGTTGTCGGACGAGTTGTTAATTGAACTTAACAAACAGAGGCAAGCTGGTATTACACAAGAAGTTTCGGAAATCATTAGTACGTTTAAAGCGTTATCGAAAGAGAGATAAGGAGTTTTAGATGAGTAAAAATTTTGGTCGCGTCGTTCAAGTTATTGGTCCTGTTATCGATTCGGAATTTCCTCCTGATTTAATTCCGGCTGTTCGTAATCGTTTAGAGATTGCGGTTGAAATAAACGGCACTATTAAGAACGTGGTTAGTGAAGTTGGTATGCAGCTTGAAGGTAATATTGTCCGCTCGATCGCAATTAATCCGACCGAAGGAATTCGTCGCGGTGCTCCTGTTCTTGACACCGGTGCTCCACTTCAGGTTCCTGTCGGTGAGGCTACACTGGGTCGATTGTTTAACGTTCTTGGCGAGCCGTTGGACAATAAGGGAGAGCTGAAGGATGTTGAACACGTGGCGGTTCGTCGCGATGCACCCCCTTTTGAGGTTATCCAAGTTGATAATCAAACGTTTGAGACCGGTATTAAAGTTATCGACTTGATTGCTCCTTATATTAAAGGGGGGAAGACTGGTCTGTTTGGTGGTGCGGGTGTCGGTAAAACCGTTATTATTCAGGAATTAATCCATAACATGGCCAAGCATCACGGCGGAATATCTGTTTTCGCAGGTGTTGGTGAACGCAGTCGTGAAGGTAATGATTTGTGGATCGAAATGAACGAATCAGGTGTTATTGATAATACTGTTCTTTTGTTTGGCCAGATGGGCGAACTTCCTGGGTCAAGGCAAATCGCGGGATTAGCGGCGCTTACTCAAGCTGAGTATTTTAGGGATGTTAAAGGTCAAGACGTATTGTTCTTTTTGGATAACATATTTCGTTTTGTTCAGGCTGGCTCTGAAGTTTCAACGTTGTTAGGTCGTATGCCCTCTGCGGTTGGGTATCAGCCGACGTTGAATGCTGAAGTTGGACGGTTCCAGGAGCGGATCGTTTCGACTAAAAAAGGGTTTATTACTTCGATCCAGGCCGTCTACGTACCCGCTGACGATATTACGGACCCTGGGACTGTTGCAATATTTAGCCATTTGGATTGTTCCACGGTTTTATCTAGGAAAATCGTTGAGCAAGGGATTTACCCTGCTGTCGATCCCTTAGCGTCGTCATCCCGAGTTATGGACCCCTCATACGTCGGGAAACGGCATTATTCGATTGCTCAACGTGTTCTCGCCATTTTGCAACGGTATAAAGAGTTGCAGGATATTATATCAATCTTGGGAACTTCGGAGCTGTCCGACGAAGATAAACAGATTGTGAATCGCGCCCGAAAAATTCAGATGTTCCTGTCTCAGCCGTTTTTCGTAGCAGAGTTTTTTACTGGTTTACCGGGTAAATATGTTAAGTTAGATGATACGCTAGGTGGTTTCGAAGGAATATGTGATGGTAAGTACGATGCAATCCCTGAGCAGTACTTCTATATGAAAGGGACAATTGAGGAAGTGGTTCAAAGTTATGAGCAAGCTCGCGTACAAGCTTAATTTTTTAAGCACTGAGTCGATCGAGGGACAAGCTGATCGGTTGGTACTTGTTGACGAAAAGAATGTGTTGACGGTCCGATTTGGGCATGCTCCATTGATATCCGTCGTCAAGAACGGAACACTCTCTGTTGTGATTGACGGTGCAACTACTTCGTATTCTTTTGGTTCTGGCTTAGTTCGAGTCGGGGCGTTTGGGTGCACAGTTACCATCCTTAATTGATGAAAATTGTTCACTATTTGTTCGGGTGGCTGTTTCATATTGACAGTCACCTCGAATTACTCGTTGTTCAATATCATGTGTTGAGTTACATCGTTTTGGGGGCAATCGTTTTTTTAGAAAATGGGGTTGTTTTTTTTCCTTTTTTGCCCGGAGATTCGCTTCTTTTTGTTTGTGGCGCCTTTGCTGGAAAAGGTAGTTTTAATTTTTTTCTCCTGTTTACGGTGCTATGGGTCTCTGGTGTTTTAGGATCAATCCTCAATTATTTTGTCGGGCGTTGGGCGGGTGAGGCTTTTGAGGGTCGAAACATTCCTTTTGTTCGTCAAAGGCATATTGATCAGACCAAGGCGTTTTTTGAAAGGTACGGAGCTGTTACTCTTATCGCGGCTAAATTTTTTCCCGTTGTCAGAACCTTTGCTCCTTTTTTGTCCGGTGTAGGACGAATGGATTTCCGGTTGGTTATTCTTTCGGCCGCCGTCGGGACCGCGATTTGGGTGGCTGTTTTTTTAGGCGGCGGGTATTTGTTCGGTTCAGTGCCGATCATCGCGGAAAATATGGTGGCTGTAGTAATGGGTATTTTGTTAATCTCGTTAATTCCGCTTTTAGTTCGGGGACTTATTGCGCGTCGGTCACTTTTAAAAACGAGTAAAACCCGATAACATGCGGTGGGTTTTTTTGAGCCAGATTCGTTTCGAGCTGGTTTAATAGAGGGCCTGGCCGGGACTATGTCCAGGTTCACACACACTTTCTTTTAGGAACGGGGTAACATGGACGCGCGTTTGGTTTTTGAAGACGGCACTGTTTTTTTTGGTCGCGTGTTTTCTGGATCTGGTGAACGATTTGGTGAAGTCGTATTTAATACTGCGATGTCGGGTTACCAGGAAGTCATTACCGATCCTTCGTATTCTGGGCAAATGGTTTTGATGACATATCCAATGATTGGAAGCTATGGAATTAATACCGATGATATAGAATCTCGTGGACTTTTTTTAGAGGCGCTACTTGTAAAGGAGTATATTGATTTCCCGAGTAATTGGCGGTCGCGTCAATCGTTGAAGGATTATTTGGATCAACATCACGTGTTGGGTATTGAAGGGTTGGATACCCGTGCGATTACTCGACACTTACGCGACAACGGATCTCAGCGCGCAATGATTACTCAATCTGATGAGTCTCTTGAATCGTTACTCCATCGCTTAAATGTTTCTCCATCCATGGTGGGGCTGAATTTGGCGGATAAAGTATCGTGCGATGGGTCGTATCAGTGGCCGATGAATGGACGTTCTGCTCGATTTCGAGTAGCCGTTATTGATACTGGAGTTAAGTATAATATTCTTCGCTTGCTTTCTGAGAATGGCTGCGAATGTACAGTGTTCCCGAGTAGTATATCGGCCGACGAGGTACTCGCTCAGGATTTTGATGGGGTGTTTTTATCTAATGGGCCGGGTGATCCGGAGCCCGTGACATCGGTTATTCAATTGATTCGAAACGTTCTTGGAAAATTGCCCGTATTTGGAATTTGCCTTGGACATCAATTGCTGTGGTTAGCATTGGGTGGCAAAACCTATAAATTAAAATTCGGCCATCATGGCGCGAATCATCCGGTAAAACATCTTGAAACTGGACGGGTTGAAATTACGTCACAAAACCATGGATTTTGCGTCGATATCGATTCTTTGAGCCCTGACGACATCGAAATTACCCATATTAATTTGAACGATCATACCGTAGAAGGCTTTCGCCATCGGCGTTTCCCTGCTTTTTCTGTTCAATACCATCCGGAATCGGCACCCGGACCTCATGATTCTCAATATCTATTTGAAAAATTTATCGATCTGATGGAGTCTCATCGGACTCGTCAGGGGTCGGTTCAGCAGGAGGTAACGGTATGATCCCCTCCTCGAGGTTTGAAATCACCGATGATGCGGATGTCTTACGGGATCAATGCGGGGTGTTTGGTGTCTGGGGATGTCGAGAGGCCGCGCAAATTTGCTACTTGGGGTTGTATTCTTTGCAACATCGAGGGCAAGAGAGTGCCGGAATTGTATCTGCTGATACGTCTAATTTTTATGTCGTGAAAGATATGGGGCTTGTTTCTGAGATTTTTGATCCGTCCAAGTTGTCCCATTTGAAGGGTACTTCGGCGGTTGGCCACGTCAGGTATTCGACGACGGGCGCGTCATTACCAAATAATGTGCAACCCTTATTTACCAAGACGTCAAAGGGTAAGGTGGCTGTTTCTCACAACGGAAATCTTACCAATGCTTACTCAATTTACACGAAGTTAAAGTCAAATGGTGCACTCTTTCAAACTACAGTCGACACCGAGGTCATTTTACATCTTATTTCTCGCTCGCAACACACCAAGGTTATGGATATTTTTCGAGACGTATTGGGGCAAATCGAAGGGGCCTTTTCTCTTGTTTTTTTGGGGGAAAAATACCTGGTGGCCGCCCGCGATACTCACGGATTCCGACCACTGGTCTTAGGCCGTCTGGGTGAGGGGTATGTCGTGGCATCGGAAACATGTGCGTTTGATTTAATTGGGGCCACGTATGTGCGGGAAATTCAGCCGGGCGAAATAGTGGTTATTGATCGGTCTGGGATAACTTCGGGGACCATTCGTGAAAGCACCCGACATTCGTTTTGTGTCTTTGAGCATGTCTATTTTGCTCGACCCGACAGCGTGATTTTTGGGGATCCAGTGCATTTGATTCGTAAAGAATTCGGTAAAGCGTTAGCGCGCCAATATCCGGTTGATGCCGATTTGGTAATGGCGATCCCCGATTCGGGTAATTCCGCGGCTTTGGGCTACGCCGAACAATCAGGAATACCGTTCGAAGTTGGTATGACACGAAATCATTATGTCGGTCGTACCTTTATTCAACCCACTCAGAAGATTCGAGATTTTGCGGTAAAAGTTAAATTGAACCCTATTCGTTCGGTGTTGGAGGGCAAACGAGTTGTGGTCGTCGATGACTCGCTGGTTCGTGGGACTACCTCAAAACAGCGGGTTTCGGCGATTCGGCAAGCTGGCGCGAAAGAAGTTCATTTGCGGATATCTTCACCACCGATTACCCATCCTTGTCATTTTGGGATCGATACCCCCAAACGCGAAAAATTAATCGCGGCTCAAAAAACAGTAGAGGAAATATTAAAGTATGTGGGTGCCGACAGCATCGGATATTTAGACAGAGACGAAATGTTAGCGGCCGTGGCATCTCATGCACCGTCGGATTTTTGTACGGCCTGTTTTGACGGGAAGTATCCGTTAAAGGTTCGTGACAAAGGTAAATTTACGTTAGGGACAAGGAAAATTAAGCTGTATGCCGAAAAGAACTGATTTAAAGCGAATATTGTTGATTGGATCCGGCCCGATCGTTATCGGTCAGGCCTGTGAATTTGATTATTCTGGTACCCAGGCGTGTCGCGCGCTTCGTGACGAGGGATATGAAGTGGTACTGGTTAATTCCAATCCCGCAACAATCATGACGGATCCGTCCTTGGCAGACAGAACCTACATTGAACCATTGACTCCGGAAGTGTTAACTAAAATTATCGAGCGCGAAAAGCCGGATGCGATTTTGCCGACACTGGGTGGCCAAACGGCACTTAATTTGGCAATGGAATTGCACAAACGGGGAATTCTTCAGGCGTTTAACGTTGAGATGATTGGCGCCAATGCTAAAGCAATTGAGAAGGCGGAAGATCGAAAAGCCTTTAAAAAAGCAATGGATAAAATTGGTTTGCATTCTGCTAAATCCTCGATCGCATATACAATGGACGAGGCCCGAAAATGTGCTCAGGAATTAGGCTTTCCCTGCGTAGTGCGGCCCAGTTTTACGCTTGGGGGTACCGGGGGCGGCATCGCCTACAATCAAGACGAGTTGGAATCGATTGTTGGGTCAGGGTTACGTAGTAGCGCCATTTCGGAAGTCTTGATTGAGGAATCTATTTTGGGATGGAAGGAATATGAGTTGGAAGTGATGCGCGATAAAAAAGATAACGTCGTCATCATTTGCTCAATAGAAAATTTGGATCCCATGGGGGTCCACACTGGGGATTCAATCACGGTAGCGCCCGCTCAAACGTTGACAGATAAGGAATACCAGCATCTTCGTGATGCATCCATTTCGATTTTGCGAGAAATTGGCGTTGAAACGGGTGGGTCTAACGTTCAATTCGCGGTTAATCCCAAAGATGGACGGGTGATCGTTATTGAAATGAATCCGCGGGTATCGCGGAGTTCAGCGTTAGCGTCAAAAGCTACTGGGTTTCCAATTGCTAAATTTGCTGCGAAATTGTCAATCGGGTATACACTCGACGAGCTCATGAATGATATTACCAAAAAAACTCCGGCATGTTTCGAGCCATCAATTGACTATTGTGTCGTTAAAATTCCACGCTTCAATTTTGAAAAATTTCCTCAAACCTCCGCTGTTTTAGGTACGGCAATGAAATCAGTGGGTGAAGCCATGGCAATCGGGCGCACCTTCAAAGAGTCGTTTCAAAAAGCGTTGCGGTCGTTGGAAACAAAACGAGCCGGCTTTGGGTTTGATGGACGTGATTTTTCTCATGTGGATGAGGCGACCTTAATATCAAAATTAGTTACCCCCAACCCCGATCGCATTGCGTATATTCACTATGCCTTAACGTCCGGAATGTCGGTGGATCAAATTTTGGATTACACAAGAATAGACCCATGGTTTGTTATCCAATTGAAACAATTGGTGGACGAGGCGGCCAAAATATCGCTTAATAAGTCATCATTGATCCGCGCCAAAGAACTGGGTTTTTCAGACAAACAGATTGCCTACTTGACTCAGTCTACCGATGATACAGTTCGGTCCCTTCGGGAATCCTTTGGGATATTACCGACCTATCGTCTTGTTGACACGTGTTCTGCGGAGTTTGAATCCGTGACTCCATATTTTTACTCGACCTACGAAACTGAAGATGAAAGTCGGGTTAACGATCGAAAAAAAGTGATGATTCTGGGTGGAGGCCCAAATCGCATTGGTCAAGGGATTGAATTTGATTACTGTTGCGTTCACGCTTCGTTTTCGATTCGTGAAGAGGGAATGGAATCCATCATGGTGAATTCAAATCCTGAGACGGTATCGACTGATTATGATATTTCCGACAAGCTATATTTCGAGCCGCTGACGTTCGAGGACGTATTAAACATTTATCGGAACGAAAAGCCGGAGGGAGTCATTGTCCAATTTGGTGGGCAAACCCCGTTGAATTTGTCCGTTGAGTTAGAATCCGCTGGGGTTAAGGTGTTAGGTACGTCATCAGCGAGCATTGACGTTGCGGAAGATCGGGATAAATTTCAGGCAATGATTCGGAAGTTGGGGTTAATGCAGCCCCAGAATGGAATTGTAGTATCACTCGATCAAGCACTCGTGGTGGCGAACTCTATTGGGTATCCGGTGTTGGTTCGCCCATCCTACGTACTTGGCGGGGCGTCGATGGAGATTGTGTATGGGAATGATGAATTAGCGACGTACATGAATTCGGGACAGGTTGAAATTTCGGCGGCACGGCCCCTCCTAGTTGATCAGTACTTAGAAGATGCGACAGAAGTTGATGTGGATGCATTGTGCGACGGCCGGGATGTCATTGTTGCGGGGGTTATGGAGCATATCGAGGAGGCGGGTATCCATTCAGGTGATTCAGCGTGTTCGCTGCCTCCCCATTCCTTGAGCGACGACGTCATAATCGATATCAAGGCGGCGACACGAGCTCTTGCGTTGGAACTTAATGTTAAAGGACTCATGAACATACAGTTTGCGGTCAAGGATGGGCAGGTATATGTTCTCGAGGTGAATCCTCGAGCTTCCCGAACCGTACCCTTTGTCAGTAAGGCCACGGGTATTCCGTGGGCGAAATTGGCGACAAAAGTGATTTTGGGGAAGTCCATATCTGAATTGAATATTGTCGTTCCCGAAATGAATCATACGGCGGTTAAAGAGGCCGTATTCCCATTCAATAAGTTCCCAGGAGTGGATATATTGTTGGGGCCTGAAATGAAATCAACGGGCGAAGTAATGGGTTTAGACACTAATTTCGGAATGTCATATTTAAAAGCACAGTTAGCGGCGGGGCAGCAAATCCCTACATCCGGGCGTGTATTTATCAGTGTAAAAAATCGCGATAAGTCTAAACTGGAGTTGATTGCACGGCCGTTAGTCGATATGGGGTTTGAACTAGTGGCCACGGCTGGCACGGCTAAATACCTTGATTCTCTTGGTCTGAAAGCGGACGCGATATATAAGGTGTATGAAGGAAGGCCTAATATTGTGGATTCATTGAAAAATGGAGATATTCAATTAATTATAAATACTCCAAGTGGCAAAAATCCTCGTAAGGATGAGATCATAATCCGGCAAATTGGTCTTCAACTCAATGTTCCGGTCGTGACGACTATGTCTGGCGCATTGGCAACAGTTCAGGCTATTTCAGATGTGTTGAATCGAAAAATGGATGTGAAAGCGATTCAAGCGTATTTTTAAACGGGCGGCCACATTCCCCATGTGAAGCGGGTGAGGCCCTGTGGATTCAGGGCCTGTGTATCGAAGTCGGTGAATGATTTCCAGAGCATTGGTATTTATCGGAACGTCATCCTCGGGGTACTTTCCGGTACAGTCCAGGTCTTTGGTCTGACCCCGTCGTACGTTTGAGTTGGTTAATCAGCTACCATGTGCCGGGATATTCACAAAAGCGTAGTAAAATCGTGCAGTGGCGATCCCAAGGAATGGCAAATGGTGAGGTGTTGGGAGCGAAATACCGTTGAAGGTTTTATTTGAGAAACAACATCGCTGTTCTCCATGTTACAGCGATTCATATCCTGGCTTTGTTGCGAAATTCGCCATCTGCCCCATTTTCGCTCTCGTTATGTCGCTCTGCCCCTCCACTGCGAGCGAGAAACGGCGCATCTGAATTATTTGACAACATCGCTAGTTCTGAAAATGAGCCATTTTGCAACAGGCCCATCCTGGGTTAGCAGGGCTGGTATAAATATCAATTCCCCCTATGGGTTAGTCGGTCAAGGTGGTCTGAGATTACCAGGTTCGGGGTGGGGGGCTCCTAATAATCCGGGGCATCCGCACCGTTCACGATAGCGAACGCGTCACATCGAGGGATATCCGATATGACGCTGATCCAGGGCTGTTGTCGATCTAAAACTTAAGTTTAACTTCCCCACCTGAAATGGTGCATTGGCACCCTAATCGCTTGTTGCCTTCCATCCCGAGGTCGATCTCTTCAGCGTTCACTTCACTGAGGTTTTCCATCCCTGAAATAACTTCAATTTCGCATGTCCCGCATACTCCGTTGCTACATCCAATTGGAACGCCCGCTTCTTCGATTGCATCGACGATTTTTTCCCCATCAGCGATATCGATTTCTTGATCATTTACAAATAGTTTAGCCATATTATCATCCTTATTTGGTATACTCAGTCCGTCGGCCCGGAATTTTTAAAAAATTATTAAGCTTCCGTCCCGTTTAATGGTACACTTTTTATACCACTCAAGGGGTAACATGGTAAACATTAGCCTCATTATTTTAGATCTAAAGTGGAGGGATAGTTTTGAAAAATGGTTTTAAGTTACTTCAATTGGTAGCGGTCATCACGATTGTCGCGGTGGCGTTTGGATGTCATTCCAAGAAAGTCGATCCGAACCAACGAGTGTACGTCGGATATTTCCAGCAGAATCATGATGTTCAGATTTCGCCCACCCAATTTAAAAATCCAAAAATGATTCGGCCTCATGTGGTAGCGTGGGGGGCGGACTTTTCCAAACCCTGTCCCACCACACAAATAATCGGCTTTCAGAAACTGAATATTGTGCCGATGATTGCGTGGGAACCTCGACTGTGGACTGACACGAGTCATCCGATTACGTTAGAGTCGATTTCCAAAGGGGAATGGGATAAATATCTGAAGCAGTGGGCGCAGGCGATTCGGTCGACCGAACTTCCCGTATTGATCAGCTTTGCACCGGAATTTAATTCTCAAGAATTTCCATGGAGTGTGGCTAACAATGGCCAGGACGGTCAAAAATACGTGGATGCTTATCGTCATGTTGTATCCATTTTTCGCTCTGAAGGGGTGTCAAATGCAATTTTTGTGTGGACGTTTTTAGCGGTTAGTTCGCCCAAAGCGGCCTGGAATGAGCCGTTGTCCATGTATCCTGGGGATGAGTATGTGGATTGGATCGGGCTGGCCTCGGTTAATCAGAGTTCTGATATGCAAACCATGTTCTCGGCGACGTTGGCCAACGTCGCGGCGAATTATTCGACTAAACCGATTATGATTACTCGGTACTACTATGAGCCTGGGAAGGAATCCAATCGGGTGGTGGTTGACGCCTTGCAAACGGATTTAAAATCCGTGAAGGCGATTGTGTTTTCAAATCCTAAAACATTGACCATGGACCCTGTGTTTTTTAAAACACCATTATTTCAGGCCAGCGTCGAAGAATTCGCGTTTTTGCACTTGTGACGATGATGGCATCGCGGAACACTGGGGATGTAGGTCATGGCATCACGGCTGGGTCGTCGGCGTGGCGATTCGGCGGTGACGTGGTTCCTCAATTTGATAATCATGTTCGCCAATCGGTCCCATTTTATGATGTGGGACATGATTTGGTCGGGAAACTCAGTGACTTTTTTATCGGCGATCACAGCGTTTGTTATGATTTGGGGTGTTCGACAGGGGAATTGGTGCGTCAGTTGGCCGGTCGGCACGCCCATCGGCTGGGAACCCAGTTTATTGGAATCGACTCTGAAGCGGATATGGTGACGCATGCGAACCAACAGTCAGCGCCGGAATCGGTTCAGTTTGTAGTGGATGATATCTGTACCACCCAGTACCAACATGCGGACCTCATTATTGCGTATTATACGGTTCAGTTTGTTCGGCCCCGCCAACGCCAGGACCTTATTAATCGATTGTTTACTGCGTTGAATTGGGGTGGGGCATTGATTTTGTTTGAAAAAGTCCGGGGGGCTGATGCGCGATTTCAGGATATTTTTACCACCCTTTACACCGAGTTTAAGCAGGATCAGCTGTTTACAGCCGATGAAATATTGGCTAAAAGTCGCAGTCTTAAAGGCGTTTTGGAGCCGTTCTCAACTCAAGGAAACCTGGACATGCTGCGGCGTGCCGGTTTCCTTGATATCGTAACGGTGATGAAATACCTGTGCTTTGAAGGCTTTTTGGCGATTAAATAGGTCTGATCTGGATGCCGTCTTACTCAAGCATTTTGCAATCAATTGGAGTGTTTTAATTTTTGGAAAATCCTAAACAATTACAGTTGAATGACTTGGTTTTTTTTCGCTAAAACCCCCGCGTCACCTTCCTATCGAATGTTTTGGCTGAAATAAATATATAAATCGTTTTCATCAGACGTGAGTGAAACGGGTGTTGGCTATACTCATCCTGTTCCTCTCGTATCGATAGGGATCTAAATGGATTGCGTTTAAAGTAGCCGTAGTTTGGGTATATGACGGATCGGATTGGTGATTTTTTAGGGGGTGGATGATGGCAAATAGTGTTAGTCCTAATAGTATTGGTCCTAAATCGCGGTTCTCTCAATTGTCCAAAGTTAGTGAATATGGAAACACGATACTGCGGGAATTTTATAAGAGAGCGGCCGGTGTTGCATCTGATATTATGAAGACGCTATTAGCGAGCCGTCAATCAACCTCTGTTGAGCTGGATCGGGATATTAAACTTAGCCTATCAGGTTCCAATAATTCTAATAAAAATCCATTGATAGTTCCCACCCTAAATCACAACGAATCCGTCAAGACCAATGGTGAGGTAGATAAATCATCGTCTGGTAAGGTAGATAAATCATCGTCTCGTGAGGTAGATAAATCATCGTCCAACCCATTTTCATGCACTTATACGACTAAAGTAGCATGGAGCGGGAATTTGTACGAAGATATAAAAAGTTTAGTTGATACGCTCAAAGATAATCAGACCTCGTGGGCAAGTACAGAAAACACAATAAGGGCGTCATATAGGCAGTTTCGAGCGGCTGATAGATCCTTGCCGATGGATAAGCTGCAGGAAAAGGAAGGTTATTTAAAATCAAACATGTCCGACTGCATAAACAGCGGTAGGGAAGTGTTGAATTCGTTTTTAGACGCCCATAAAGGTCTCCATCAGGTGCAACAAGAAGGTTTGACTACCTTTTCGAGCAGTCAGGAAGGAAAGGAATTTACTGCATCAAATATTGCAACTTATCTAAATGATATTTTTCAATGACCTGTTTTTAGATGCGTGCATCCCCCAACCAATCGCGGGGACTGGGGTGGGATAGGGTGACGCCGAGTTCCAGTGCCAACCGATCGCTGTTTACGGTTTTGGTCCACACCTCATCCGTGAACGATGGGCGCGGGAGTCCCAGTTGCTCGGCCCAGGCCGTGTACACCTGGGAACGTAAGGGATGCTCCGGTGCGACGAGGTTCAGTTGTCCAGATACTCGCTGGTTGAGACAGGTGGTGATGACGGTAGCCACATCGGTTTCATGAATTAGATTGACCGGTCCGTCGGGCCGGGGGGCGGGTGACCTCGAGAGTGAGTCTACGATCAGGCGATCATGGCCGAATAGGCCGGCCAAACGAACGGATAACGTGGTGATCGGTAAGGCCTCAAGATCTCGTTCAATGGCACACATCACGGCCTGGCGATCGGTGGTGGGAATAATGGGGGTGGTTTCGGTTACCTGTCCCGCCATGACGCCGTAGATACCCGTGCTGATGGTGACCGCTATCATGGTTGCACCTGCGGCCATTGCCGCGTGGCAGCTGACGCTGATTTGCTCGCGATAACGATCCGGCGGGTGGTGACCGCGTCGCATCGGAATGGCGATGACGGCCATATCGCAGGGCGGAAATGGCATGGGGGATGGGGCCGTATATTCGATGAGCGGGATCGGGGACAATGGCGCCGTTTCCAGATGCCGGACGGAGCCCCAGACGCGATATCCGTGA
>Ga0214923_10000515_pt1 | contig 58516 bp, 57 predicted proteins | sample LL1510_MetaG_FD_177993 | JGI IMG/M metagenome (GOLD analysis project Ga0214923, IMG submission 177993) | Freshwater microbial communities from Lake Lanier, Atlanta, Georgia, United States - LL-1510 | ecosystem: Environmental > Aquatic > Freshwater > Lake | place: USA: Georgia | collected...
CTCCCCCTGCTACCAATAATGGGTTTCCTGATCTAAATATTCCACAATATCCACCACCTCCGCCGCCATATTGATTATCCCCGCCTGTAGTAGAGGATCCTCCCCCAAATGGAGCATTAGTAGATCCTGGTCTGTTAAATCCTCCTCTTGGTACTCTGACAACTAAAGTTTCACTTGGGGTAACAGGTATTAAACCTCTTGAATGGCCTCCGCCTCCGCCGTAGGATCCTCTTGACCATCCTCCAGAAGACCCTCCTCCTCCGCCTCCTGCCCATAATTTAACGTAAATATAATTTACTCCGGCAGGTATAACGAAATTCTGGTCTGATGTATTAGATGTAAATGTTACTCTTGTTTTTCCTGAAGTATTAGCGAAACGACTGTTTAAATCTAATGGTAATGAGAATCCAACTACATTAGCGGTCAATCTAGAATTACTAGTGTCTAAAGATACTCCAAAATTAGAACCTATCGCATTTATTCTATTTGTTTGAACATTTCCAGAAAATCCAGCCAATATAGTACCGTTTTCTATATAACTAGTTCCAGAAGTATCTTGAATTACATTAACTTTTAGTGTACTCATTTTTACCTAACATATATTTCTACTCTTGCGCTACGATTTATACCTGTAGTATCTTGACAGCAGCCTATATAATCTCCAGCTGAATATTGTGCGCCAGTATTTTGCTGATTACCTAGTAGTCCTATTCCACCTATAACATCATCACTACCCATATCACCATTTGGATATAATCCTCCGCCGTTTTCATTCCAGCCAAATCCCCACCGTGTTCTAGTATAAGGACTTTGATTATTGTAGTAGTTAAATCCATAGAAACGAACATCAGTTTGGCTACTAAATACTCCGCTAGCCCATCCACTAAAATTTTTAGCGTCTCTAATAAAGTAGCGACTTACAGTATTCCATAATGTTATAGGTACTATTCTGGTTCCACTATTATAAAAATTATTTTCTAGCCATATCCAGTTGCCTAGCCCAGCTATACTGCCACCAGCACCTATATCTGGCCAGCGTGCCAACATATCTTTGGCGGAAAAATAATTCATAGTATGAAACTTTGCATCTCCATCATTTTGATTAGTTTCCGTAGGATTTAGTGTATTAACAGTAGTCCAATAACTTGAATTATAATTAAATGTATTACCACGAGTAGCTTTCATTATCATCATCCAGCCACCGCCGTCATAACTGTTATTCATTATACAGTATACTGGCGTTGCACCTACTGTAGGTAAATCTATCCAATAAACACCATCAGTATTAGTTCCAGTTAATGTTTTAATTGCAGCTGCACTTAGGGCTGCTCTAGCAGCACTAGATCCATCTCTGACTAGAGAAAATCTTTTACTGTATCCACCTCCAGAAAAACTACCCCAAAACGGCATTTTTATACAAAACTTGTTTGAGCTGCGAAAACAGAATATGTGTTAGATGACGTTTTAATAACACTAACATTATAGATATCTGCCTTATTAGCTGTTCCGGTAGTAGGCGCACTACCTTGCCATCTTGTTACAACACCTGTTGTTGTACCATCAACTTGAATTGTATTACTAAAATACGCAGTAGAACCATTATTAACTATGATAACATAGGATTCAGAAGTGCCTATAGGAAATACATTTAGACCAGTAAAATTCATAGCGAAATTAGCAGTATTATTTGCTGTATGTAAAACTATACCTCTTTCTGTACCATAAATTTGTACGGCACTTGGAGGAGTAGTTTCTATTCTAACTACCTCAGTCACACTAGATTGAAATATAACTTGAGGTGTTAAGGTTATAGTATTACTTTGCAATCTGACATAATCAGTACCAAGAGCAAATGGAACACCATTACTAATTACTAACCCTGAAGATTCGGGTCTTAAAGTAAAGTTATTTAGGCCTACTGTGTCTAGGCCAACTTGAACGTAATCTGTTTTAATTGTCATACTATTGTCCAATCGCCCAAAACTGTTACTGTAACGCCGGGTGTGATAGAAATAGGACCAGCACTTACTGCATTTTTATCTGCTGCTACAGTATAACTTACTGTTACTGTTTTATTATTTTCATAAAATATTTCATCATTACCACCACCTGTTGCTCCCCCACCAATTGATCCCCAAGTTCCTCTGTATCCCTCAAAACGGGTAGTTGTGGTATTGTAACGTAACATGCCATTGGCAGCAGAACCTGGTCTACTTGAAGTAGTACCATTTGGGACAGTAATGTATTCGCCAGAAAAAGAAATATTAGATGCTAAATCTGCAGAAACAACTGCCTGATTTTGTATCATTGAAGTAGTTATAGCATTGGCCTGTATCATGGCACTTGTTATAACATTTGGTGTTAATACTTTTAGAATAGGCATTTAAACTCCAAATCTAGCTCGTTGTGCGTTAAAATTAGTCGCAATTTCCGTAGCATCAAGTACTCTATTATAATATCTTACTATATAATAATAACCATTATACGAACCATAATCACCATACCCTATTCTCGAACCTGAACTTAAAACCCTTGATCTGCCAGATGTTCTTACACTACCGCCAACATTTGTAGCATTAACATACATAATAGGTGTTTTTCCAGAATAAACGAAAACTACATGTGACGGTACAGAACTGGATATAGAAGTTGATACATTGGAAGATACTGATAGATAACTGTTAGCATGTTCGTTACCCATAATACCATTTGTACCTACACTAAAACCTGCTCCACAATCACTGTTTCCTCTATTATCAGATGATATGACATGTCTGTGATTTGTAGAAAAAGTATTTAATCCATGTAAAGGGGTTGTGTCTGTGGGTCTGCACCAAATCTCATAAGTAAAATCATCTGGTGCTCCAAAATCGACAGGCCATGACCAACCATTACCACCCCCATTATTAGAAAAACTTCCTCCATAATCCGCAGCTGAAAATGGGGGACTACCCTGCATATTCCATGCAGCTGACCCTGCTACTAAATTATTCCATGATGATCCGCTACCTGGATAACTGGCTGGATTACCTGCGTCCAAATGAACAGTTAGACCCGAAGTAACTCCGGTGAATGTTAATCCACCGCCTCCTGTACTACCCCTTTGTCCATATCCTCTAGAGCTACCTGGCCCAATAGCCTGCAAAAATGGCATTAAGCAAACCTCGTTTGAGCAGCAAAAACAAAAAATGATGTAGGTGACAATGCACTATCTATAGCATATTTAACTATAGTATATGAATAAAAATCAATAGAATTAGTATTACCTGACGTAGGTGCAGATCCACCTTGCCAGAATAACGGATAAAATGCTCCATCTACTCTGACTCTATTTGCAAAATATGCAGTTCCCCCTTGCCTAGCAGCCACTACTACCGTTATGCCTTGATTAATTTTAATTAAACTTGACAATGCTACATCAGTTGCCGCTATAAAATTAGGAGTCCATGCTGCGGTTGAGGGTTGATTATAGATTACCACCCCTCCCTCTAAAACATTTATATCAACATTACCTGATAAACTATTATTTAATACTTTTATATTTTCTATAACTCTATTCAAACCATTTAGAATGACAATATCACCAAGAGAAACATTTCCTGTTGCGGTCACGTTTCCTGCTAACGTAGTATTAGAATATGAGAATGTATTAGGTGTACTAATAGTCCCGCCCATAGCAAGATTTTTATCTATATAAACACCGCCGCCGCTGGTTGACAGTTGGTTTCTACCAACCATCAAACCATTTTCTTCTAATACTATTTTAGTTAACATTATGCTTGTGCTTCAGTCCAGCTTAAACGAGCTTGAATATTTGCAGGACCTGTTCCCGCATTTCTTGCAGCAACAGTTACAACATCAGGTCCATCTGGATACAATCCTGTTAACCCTGGGGCCGAGCCAACGCCTCCGCCTAAAATTGAATTTGCTAAATCCCTAACTTGATTCAAATCCTGTTGAATTGTTTCAAACGCTGTAGAACCTGCACTATTAACAGCATAGAAACCATAAATTACTTCACCCCCTGTTACAGAAGCCGCGCCCGAATGATCGCAAACTTGAGACAAACTAGAAGTACCAGTTGCAATCGATCCAAACGTTCCTGGAGTACCACCTGATACCACACCATTTAATACTAAAGTAACAAGAAAACGACCATTAGTCACAACATCCAATTGTCTTAGAGTTACCTGCATTCTATTAACTAATTCTTTTAAGCCGAATGTGCTAGGAATACCACCATCAACTGAAGGGGCTGCTCTTAAACTAAACAATGCATAATTAGAACCTTGGGGGATAGCTGTATCAGTAGTTTCACCATAAGTAAATATAAAAGATTTATCATCATCAAATCTACCATCCATAATAACAGATGTTCCCCAATGGCTTACTGTTGGAGCAAATTGTGGAGAATGTAAGAATATTGGAATTGGTAAAGTATTTGAAAAATTGTGATTAGTTGCAGTTTGACCCATAGGTCTGATTGTATATGTAACAGAGCTATTGGTCGAAATGGCACCTGTACTCATAGTTAATATACTAGGAGATCCTAATACTTTTCTTACTACAAATGTTCCTCCCGGCACGCCTGGGCCGTAAATATATGCACCTTCTTGTATGGCAGTTAAATCAGATGAGGTTGATACATTGGGACTATTCAAAGTTGTCGATCCTGTAATAGTTCCTCCCGCTAATCCTCTAGTTAACCCAGTAAATGTCGTAGTAGTTTTGCCAGTGTAATTAACAAATTCGCACCCTCTTGGATTATCTATGAATAAAATACCACTGCTTGGGAATAAAGATGTATTAGCAACAGTTACAGAGGTATCTACGTTAGCTAAATTAGCAGTAAGAACAGTGTTTAATGCATTAGTATGGGTTTCATATCTAGCAGGCAAGTTGCCCGAGCGCATATATGCTTCATAATTAACATTATTGTTTACAAATCTATGGCAATAAAATACCCTACCTGCAGTATCTCTAAATCCAAATCTAATGGCACCTGCACCGTACCAAGAGTAGTCTATATAAAACATTTGCATCTTGGTTAAGTCTAAATTATATCCAGACGATCCTGTACCATCACACCTATCTATATTCCATTGTGATTGAGGTATTTTAGTTTCAGTAGTTTTAGTGACTATACATTGAGAAGGTTGAGCTATTGATGGTCCTCTATATGCCGGCAATATATTCATTACAGTATCTGATTCTATATTGTCTACTCTATATGACTGCCCCCTTATAACAATATAGTCTCCAGGAGACAACTGTTTAGCAAATTTAGTTGTTGTATTATTTACCGTAGCACCTACTACACGAGAACTTCCCTGCGTAACATTAACAAATCCCGATAATTGTTCAATTGATCTACGACGAACAGCATATATCTGTTGCCCATCATATTCAAAGAATACTCCGTTTTGAGAGTCAAATAATCCAAGTCTAATAGCTGCTCCATACCAAGTACTTACTGATACTGTTATAATACCAGTAGCTATTGAACTTGAGGGGGTTGTGATTGCTACATAATTAAAACTATTTGGGTTTATAACTTCATTTACTATAAATGTGCCATTGTAACCAGATTCAGTGGCTCCTGTAACTACTACAGTAACACCTGGTAAAAGTTGATGTGTAGTTTTAGTAATTACTGTTACTAGAGTACCCGATGATCTCATATCGTCAACATTGAAATTGGGTTTTACAATAGTTCCTGTACTTACCTGAATACCTTTACCCGATTGATAACGAAAATATCTACGAGTTTGCCTAATAGTTTGTAAATTATGCCCTGGATTGCCTGTAGTAAATTGTACACCACCGTCAAATGGTCTATGAATATAAGTGCCATCTGGTCTTGGATATACAGATGCTGCGGAAATTGTTCCTGTAGGAGTTAAATCTGCAACCACTTCAAATGTATTAGCAGTTAGCACTCTAGAAACCGTCCACGATCCATTGGGCGGATTGGACGATGCTGAAGCGCCAGTAATAAACACCCCGTTTCTCAAAGTTAATCCATGGGGTTCCTCTGTTTGAATACTAATAACGTTGCCTGAATATGTGGGTTGTGTTGCTAAATTGTAATTAGCATTGGAATAGAACGTACCAGTATACGCAGTTGTTAACGATAAATTATAGATATTAGTGTCCATTGTTGCACTAAATGCTGGCGTAAATGGAAATTTAGCATTATAGGAAAATGAAGTGCCCGCTACGTTACTTGAAACAATAAATCCGCCATTAGCACCTGAAAAATCTGTATCATTGATTAAGATAGGTGTGCCAATTGCAGGAGGATTACTTGTATTAAAGGTAATGACAGATGAGTTAGCAGTAGCATTAGCACCAGTAATTACAATAGGATTTTGTGTATTGGTGAAAAAACAAGGTTTATTGTTTAAAAGAGTTAATGTTTCCCATTTAGTAGGTTGTAATCCATATTCAAAGTCGGTATCAATTAATGATTGAGGGGTGGATACTCTAAATTTACCTACCGGATCTTGATATTCTTCAGATGGGTCAAATTTTTCATTTATTTCATCATAGGTTATTTGCAATCTATCAGTACTAGACATACTTGTAGTATTATATGACAATACTAAAGTAGTGGTAGCGCTTGTAGTAGAAGTATTTTGAGCAATGGTATAACTAGTGGCCGTTAGAGTCGGATCACTAAAATTATAAATTACAGTATTATTAGTTACATTAGTAATAAGTAATAATCTTTCTCTTTGAATTACTCTAGTAATTACTAATGTTCTAGTAGATGGTACAAATACATAATCTGTTTCTGGAAGGACTCTTCTTGCCATTTCTTTTCCTTTAATAACCCAACATAATATTTATTGGTGAATAAGGTGTTTGTTTAGTTGTAATATTTTGTGCTGTTAGATATTTAATAGTACCATTAAATGACATCCAACGAAGCGGTGGTGTGGAGAATACTATATTAGATGAACTTATCTCATACCCTGAATTGAAGGGTTCAATCTCAGATAAATTTAAATAATCATGTAAATGTTCTGTAGCTTGTATGGGAAAATTTCCTAGATAAATTTTTAATGCATATGGGCTTTTAGGTATAACCGATACGCCATTGACTTTTAGCGGAAAGATTTTATCAATACCATTAAATAACGGCGATATATCATCAAGTATATCTTCTGATCCTGCGCCAGTACTAGGAGAATTACTTACTGTTAAATTTCCAGTAAGTACTATATTACCTATTGTTACATTAGCTAATTGAGCAGAATTACCTAAAAGTTCTTTTACTAGATAGGTTGAATATTGTAATGCCATTAGTTTAACAATCTCCAACCATATGTTACGTTAAAATAAACAAATCCAAAATATGAATCTTCTGTATCAGATTCAAAATTATCGAATTGCCCCATGATTTTGCTACCGTTTCTTAAAATGGTCAATTTCTTAGTATCGAATGAACTGGTACCATCCAAGAAATAAACAGTATCCCCAAGTCTCGGATTTGGTGGTAAATTTATAAATGCAGGAACTGCTGCAGTGTTTACAATATATTTATATCCAGGTGCTGCAGTAGCATTCCCGGATATTTCTGCCCAACGTTCTGAAACTGTAGCTATGGGCGCATTGCCCATATGAGTAACTTCAATTGATACATTTGCTGGAGGTGCTTCATTAAATGTTAGTACTGAACCAGATAAAGTATACTCTGTTTGGTGTTGTTTTAATCCATCAAACGATACTAATAATGCAGCTCCGCTACTTGGAGTTCTACTTAATGAAAACTGTGTGTTGGAACCGTTTGCTGTAAACGAATCTACTGCAAAACCTTCCCCCAAATCAACAAACGTGCCTACAGATAAAATATCACCTGCTTCTGCGCCCACTAATAAAGTAACTGCAGTACCGTTAGACGTATAATCTAATGTTGGTTCAAGTAATACACCATTAAGGTGTACTTGCATTCTTTGTGTACTAGGTATAATAAGTATCTGGGATGTATCATCAGTTCCAGCAAATATTGTTTGCGACGCATTAGCTGTATATCTGTATTTCTGGTAGGCAGCAACATTTGATGAAAGAGTAGCTGGTCCCCAAGTATTACCTAACCATGTCAGTGCTTGTCCTGTTGTTGGCGCAGTGTTTGAAACATTTTTTAATTGTCCTATTACTAATTCGTTCTGTGAATTACTAAATGTTCTTACGAAAATATTTGCGCCAGAATCAGGGGCGGAAGTAAATGCCAATACGCTATTAGTTATATTATAATTATAACTTGGTTGTTGTATAACACCATTAACGAAAACTAAAGCTTGATTTGAATCTCCACTAATATAACTTAAATTAAAGTTAGTATTACTACCATCTCCCAAGAATTCTTGGTTAGCTACTGTGCCAAGGAAAAACTTAGTATTATATACAGAGTCTGTGGAAAAATATTTTACAGAAATTACAGAATTGGATGAGGGTATTTCATCAAATACCAAATATTGACCTGAAGTAGTGTAATTATTTGGATAATTTTGATTTATTCCATCCACATATACTAATACATTATTAGGTGTGGCTGGAGTGAATCCCATGTTAAAAGACGTGTTCGTCCCATCACCATAGAATATAGATGTTTGTTGTGCTCCTATTAAAAGAACATTTGAACCCCCTCCTCCACCAGAAACAGTACCGGGTTGCCAGATATTACCTGACCATACTAATGCTTGTCCTGTGCTGGGTACAGTATTGCTTACATCTAAAAATATACTTAAGTTAGATGTAGCTAATCTAGCATCTACTCTAGCATTTGTAAAATATAGATTAGCGCCCTCTGATATATTAGATGTATTTAATACTATGGTGCCATTAGCACCATTAACTGAGGTGACGCCTCCAGTTACAGTTATAATACCATTTGCTTGGTCATAACTTCCTGATCCTGATACTGAAATGGCAGACCTAACTCTGCTGTTAGTGTAATATAGATTAGTGACTTCTGATACATTAGCAGTGGTTAATAATGGACTTATATTAGCATAAACACGAGTATTTGTATAATAAAGATTAGTGACTTCTGATACATTAGCAGTGGTTAATAATGGACTTATATTAGCATAAACACGAGTATTTGTATAATAAAGATTAGTGCCTTCTTCTATATCAGTTGTACTGGTTGCTAAATTATAATATGCAGTACCATTATTGGTAAATTGCCATCTATCAGTACTTTCATTCCATTTTAAATCTACATTAGCACTTGATCCTCTGTTAACTAAAATTCCTGCGTCAAGTACAGGAGATCCGGTATGATTAGAATTTAGAACTACTTGATTATCTGCAACTGTTAATGTTTGAGAATTTAATGTAGTAGTATTACCAGATACTATCAAATTACCTGTTACTACAGCATCCCCCGCTATAGTAATAGTTGTAGATGTAATATCATTACTATATAATCTACCATTAACTGTAATGTCATTTACAGTGACAAAATTAATGTTAGCCGCATTACCTAAAAGTGTGGTAATATTAGCACTATTTACAACCAATCCATCGGTCCTAGATTGTAGTAATGTCCCGCCCAAATCAATAGTGTTTCCTGAAAGATATAAATCTTTCCATCTATTTGTCGCATTACCTAAATTATAAACCGAATTCTGTGAAGGTATTATATTGCCATCGAATGCAGTGAAATAAGATTTAACTCTTGCATTAGTATAGTAAAGATTTCCGCCCTCAGCGATATTGGTAGTAGTTAATACTACAGCGCCGTTCGCACCATTAACTGTTGTAACCCCGCCAGTAACTGTAATAATACCATTCGCTTGGTCATAACTACCTGATCCTGTTACTGAAATAGCTGCTCTAGCACGAGCATTTGTGAAATATAGATTTGTGCCTTCAGCTATTTGAGTAGTTGTGGAATTTAAAACATTAGCTACAGGAGTAGGTTCCCATAAACTTGTTGCACCGTTATAAACTAAGATATTATTTGCAACAGGTGTAATATATGCTGCAAAATCGCCCAAATTGCTTAAGTTTAAATCTATTTGTTCTGATGAAAAATACCTATATGAAATATAAGCATTTGTTTCAGGCGGCGAAGTAAAGGTTAAAACATTTGAACTAACAGTGTAGTTTTGTATAGGTGTTTGTAAAACAGAATCTACAAATACTAATATAGCATTAGCAGATTGAGGAACAAAGGTTAAATTATAATTTGAAGTACTATTATTTCCATAAAATTCACCAGTAAATAATCTACCTATTAAAAATGCATTAGATGTATCTGCTGAAATTACACCAGTATTGGAATTATAAACTATACCTACACCTGCCGAAAGAGCTGCCCTTGCTCTTGCATTAGTAAAATATTGATTAGTTAATTCTACTACATTAGCAGTTGTTAAGTCTGCAGTTTTAGCATAACCTAAAAGATTGGCATCAAAACTTATTGATTGAGGAGTCGCATTAGTATTAAGAGTAATAACAATATTATTACCAGGTATAAATCTAACGGTATCTAATCCAGATGCTACAAGATTTGCTTGTCCTAGTACGTTCCAATATTTAAATGTTGAATTTAATTGTACTTTTGCTATACCATTCGCTCTATCTAAAACCTCAAATCCAGAATCAGAATCAAATTGTAAAGTATTTACGTTGGCAACACTGGTAGTAGCTACATTCGAAATATTAACTAACTGTACTTGTAACCCAGAAGTAATAATACCTGTAGTTACATTGTAGTTAATACCATTAGCAGCACTAATAGAGCTTCTTACTCTAGCATTGGTATAATATAAATTTGTACCTTCAGTTACATTACTTGTGGTTAAATCTACGACATTTGCTTTTAGGTTTAATAATCCAATTACATTGGAATAAACACGAGCATTTGTATAGTATAGATTTGTAACTTCTGCAACATTGGCAGTAGTTAAATCTACGACATTTGCTTTTAGGTTTAATAATCCAATTACATTGGAATAAACACGAGCATTTGTATAGTATAGATTTGTAACTTCTGCAACATTGGCAGTAGTTAAATCGACTACGTTGGCTTTATTATTAAGTAATCCAATTACATTGGAATAAACACGAGCATTTGTATAGTATAGATTTGTAACTTCTGCAACATTGGCAGTAGTTAATAATGGACTTATATTTGCATAAACTCTAGCATTAGTGTAGTATAAATTAGTACCTTCAGTAATATTAGAAGTAGTAGCACCTTGAATTATATTTGCATATAATATATTAGCTCTTACTGCACCTGGAACAGTAATATTACCAGTATTGTCAAAAGTGAAGTTGTAACTACCAGCAATAACTATAGTATTAGAGCCAGTGCCAATTAAATTGCCGCCAATATTTCCCGAATAGTTGGGAAGTAAAACAGTTACATTGGAATAAACTCTAGCATTAGTATAATATAAATTCGTTAATTCTGCAACATTAGCTGTAGTTAAAAGAGGACTAATATTGGAATAAACACGAGCATTTGTATAATATAAATTCGTTAATTCTGCAACATTAGCTGTAGTTAAAAGAGGACTAATATTGGCATAAACTCTAGCATTAGTATAATATAAATTCGTTAATTCTGCAACATTAGCTGTAGTTAAATCTACTACGTTGGCTTTATTATTAAGTAGTCCAATAACGTTAGCATAAACACGTGCATTAGTATAGTATAGATTTGTTCCTTCAGTTACATTGCTTGTAGTCAAATCTACGACATTTGCTTTTAGGTTTAATAATCCAATTACATTCGAATAAACTCTAGCATTAGTATAATATAGATTTGTGACTTCTGCTACGTTAGCAGTAGTTAAAAGAGGACTAATATTGGCATAAACACGAGCATTAGTGTAATATAGATTACTGCCTTCAGCTATATTTGATGTAGTAGCACCTTGAATTATATTTGCATATAATATGTTTGTTCTAATTGTACCTGGTGCAGAGAAAACACCTGTATTATCAAATACATAATTGTAACTACCAGCTAATATTATTGTATTCTGCGTGGTTCCTACTATATTGCCGCCTATATTACCTGTGTAGTTAGGTAATAAAGAAATTACATTAGAGTAAACTCTTGCATTAGTATAATATAAATTTGTTACTTCAGAAACATTAGCTGTAGTTAATAATGGATTGATGTTCGCATAAACACGTGCATTGGTATAATATAAGTTAGTACCTTCAGTTACATTGCTTGTGGTCAAATCTACGACATTTGCTTTTAAGTTTAATAATCCTATTACATTAGAGTAAACTCTAGCATTAGTATAATATAAATTCGTTAATTCTGCAACATTAGCTGTAGTTAAATCGACTACATTAGCTTTTGCGGCGAAATTCGGTGTTAAATAAGCGCCTACTCTAGCATTTGTATAATATAAATTAGTGCCTTCAATTAAATTAGAAGTAGTATGATTTAATAAAGTACTTACTGTTCCTGTTACATTTCCAATAAAACCACTAGCTTGAACGTTTGCTAAACGAAATGTCGTATTACTTGTGTCTATAAATATCGATGTGTCCGGTTCTGGTTCGTAATTCTCAAAGAATTTCCATATACCATCTGTTGCATCTCTAAACAACCCAGAATGATGATATATTCCGTCGTTATACCCACCCGCAAATCCTAGATCTGGATTCGCAGATGCTTTTATAAATGCATTGCCGCCTGTAACATATGAATCAGTGACATTACTAGAAATAGTAATAGTATTAGCAGTAACAGCAATGATTGGAACGTATGAAGTATTAAAGGTAGAAGGATTCACACCTGTAACTCTAACTACGTATCCTACCTGTTCATTATGTGTTCCTGCTACAGTGTATGTTACATTTGACCCATTTCCTACAGCATTAGTTATATTTTCAGCAACTGCCTCATTCAGATAAATCATATTATCAGAAATGGATACCGATCTAGTGTTCAAAAGTGTCGCATTTCCAGCAAAGGTGACATTACCTGTAACTAATAAATCTTTGAATTCAACGGAAGATGATGTGGCAACATTCTGCCCGATGGATATGACACCTGTGGTATTACTATATGTTACACCAGTACCACCGGAAATAGCTGTTCTAACTCTACTATTAGTGTAATACAGATTAGTGGTTTCCACCACATTTGCCGTAGTTAATTTTGGAGTTACGAACGAGTCTACTCTATTATTTGTATAATAAAGATTAGTTCCCTCATTCAAATTTGATGTAGTATTGCCAGAAGTTAAGACAGAATTGCCTTTAACTATAATATTTTTATTAGATTCAAATGAATCCGACGCAGTTCTATATAAAAGATTAGCATTTACATAATCTATAACTATACCTGAACCATCAGTGGCGGCAGCATTTGGCGCACCATTGGACAATACAATTACTTTATTATCTACCTGCAATGTAGCAGAGATAACTAAAATATTTGAATTAATAGCTGTAATATTACCTAATACAGTAAGATTACCTTCTACGATTAAATCATGTAGTGAAAGATCGGTATTAGTTAGAGCTGCGCGCGCTCTTGCATTCGTAAAATATAAATTAGATAATTCAGCTACATTGGCTGTGGTTAATAATGGACTTATATTAGCATAAACACGAGCATTGGTGTAATATAGATTACTACCTTCAGCCAGATTGCTTGTAGTAGCACCTTGAATCACATTAGCATAAAGAATATTAGTTCTTACCGCACCTGGAATAGTAATATTACCAGTATTGTCGAAGGTAAAGGAATAACTACCTGCTATTACGCTAGTATTAGTATAATTACCTATTAAGTTGCCTGCTCCTATATTGCCAGTGTAATTTGGCAATAAACTTGTTACGTTTGAGTAAACACGAGCATTAGAATAAAAAAGATTGGCCGATCCCTCAATCAAACGATCTGTATTACCAGCACCTAGTAAAAATATATTTCCAGTGCCATCTTTGGTAAAAAGTTGTCGATCAGCAAGATTAACCGCAAGTTCACCTACGGCCACGTTGGCAGCGTCAGGCACTCTCCCTGACACCGAGGAGCGTTTAATTTGAAATTGATTAGGCATTATTTCCTTGCTATGTAGCCAATAAATGCTCTATATAGAGCACATCATTTATTTATAACTATGTATTGGTTATGGTAAATATTATTGGGTTTGATAAAGAAGGCAACGAAGCATTACTTGATGCGCTAAAACCTGTAGAATTAAAAGTACAGTTATAAAGACCTACAGCAAGATAGTAAGTTCCTGCTGAAAGAGATACGGGAGAACTGGGCGCATTTTCCGAACCGGCTCCAGAACCTGGAATTTGGCTTTCTAAATTCCCAGCAGAATCATCATCTTTCACTATAAGATTGCCCGAAGAATTGTATAATGCTATTTCAGTATCATAACCATTGGTTGTGGGGGCAGTAGTAGCGGTAAATGTTCTTGTAGATCCTAAAATAAATTTGTACCAAGCGATATTATTTAATACGTGATTGCCGGAGGGATTCACTGACGCATTTGATTCATTACTTGAAATAGTAATAGGCGCCAGAACAGTATGACTTATTGAACTTGATGATGATGTTGATACACTATTCCACGCTTGAATAGAAAAAGTGCAATCTTCAGTAACAGTTTCTGATACACTTGTAGTAGAAGAATTAAAATGTTTATAGATTGAGCCATTTTTATATAATCTAACTACATCTGCGTTTGATGTGGACCATGATAATGTAGTACTTCCTCCGCCTATACCAAAACTACTTGTACTTGAAGAAAAGCTACTAATTGAAGGGCTACCTTCTGCGGTATAAGTATCATTTAAACTAACAATAGTAGTTCCTACTAATGTGCCGCTATGGCTTCCAGTTCTTACTTGAAATGTTAGTGATTCTGTTCCTTCAGTTAATCTATCAGGAGTTACAGTAAATGTCTTACTTGCTGATCCAGAACTAACCGAAAAAGTACCAGTCTCAGTAGGCGTAGCCTCTAAAGTTGCATATTCTGGTTGATTCGCAACATCAGCTAAAAATTGATTTAAAGTATTGTAATTATCTATTAAAAAATTATTGGTGTGATAATCAACTGCTACGGTAGATTCTGGGAATCTACCCAACAATCTTGTATATACCTTGTTAACTATACTTCCATATCCTGTTGCTCCGCTACTCGAATATGAAGTATTTTGATATGTATAATTAGCAGCATCTAAATCTCTAGTGTTAACACCACTTAAAGTATAATATAGTGTAGTTCCATTTGCAACATATTTTGTAGTTGTGGTAAAGGTTAATGAATCGCCCTCATTAGCAGATGCTGCACTAGAAGATACAGTGTATGTTAAATCTTGTCCGCCGCAATCCGCACTAAGTCTTATTTGTCCTGTTGTAATTGAAGGATTTCTATTCGCACCTAGAGTTCCTCTCAATCCTAAATTAGAATAAGATGTACTTCCAGTAAAAAAGTTATAAACTTGACTAAATGTTATCTGTGAACCTACCGCGGGAGTACCCATTACTTAGCTAACCTTTTAACTAATTCTTTTAGTTCTTCGATTTGAGATTGTTGTTCTTTAATTGCCTCGATTAACAACGGGACAATTTTTTCATATCTAACTGCTTTGTAGCCATCGTCTTTTTTCGCAACTACTTCTGGTAATACTTTTTCTATTTCTTGTGCAATAACACCAATATCTTGTTTTCTAACAAAATATCCATCCTCACCGCCTCTAGAATTAATATAATCTTCAGTCCAATCAAAGTTCACACCTCTGATACTTAGCAACTTTTCTAAAGGATTTTGAATGACCGCAACATTTTCTTTTAATCTTTCATCTGAAGAATAATATGCTGTTATCTCACCTGTAGCAGTAATGGATCCCGTTACTGTTAAAGAACCAGTACTTAAAGATTGATTGGTAGATGTTCCTCTTGCAGTAACAGTAGCTAATGTATCAGTTTCTGAATAACTAGTAATATATCCCCTAGTAGTCACATAGTTTTCTGTGGCATATCCAGCAAGTGCCGAAGATGTTATAAAATTCGCACCATTAGTTAACTGGTTGGTATTAGTTGGTATTGTAATAACACCTGATCCACTATTGTACCCACCTGATCCTGCAGTAAAACTTAATGAGGAAAGAGTAATGTAACCAGAACCATTAGTTAATTGATTTGTATTAGAAGGAATAGTTGGTTTATTACTTAAATCTGTATAGCTACCGCTGAAATTAGAATAACCATAACCAGCTGAAGCATGATTGCCCCAACCATATGCTGTATCCCAATTAGCAGTTTTTTCTGTACCGTTACTAACAAATCTTATATTAGTGCCATCATTGTAAATTCTATTATTATTACTTACTGTATTAGAACTGGGTGGTATGAATAAATTATTGCCATATCTTAAAGTAATACCATCTGTAACTAAACCATCGTCAAACGTCTTTACGCCACCAATAGTTTGTGTTCCAGAAGTACTTACGTCTCCCGTGCCTAGTTTAGTACCATCATAATATAATCCATCAGATTTACCGATTAAGTCTTTACTTACACCTCCAAATGTAAATTTAACATCAGTTGTATAAAGGTTTCCTGGGAAAGATGTTTTGCCATCTGAGCCATAAAATGTAATCGCTTTATAACTAGTGGTACTAGGTGTCTTAACAGACAAACTTATATTATCCCCTACGTCTACCAAAGTTCCTGTTGGATAATTAGTATTTGCAGCAGCATTAATCCATAAAGCACTTTGTGACAATATCGGAGAAGTAAATGTCTTGACCCCGGTTAATGTTTGATTTGTAGCAGTCAAAACATATGAGGTATTAGAAGTTAGTACATACGAAGTATTTGAAGTTCTAACAACTGAAGCATCAACTGCTACTGCATCCGCACTCACCGTGATACCATCACCTTGGCCGACATTCAATGTTACATCTGGACCACCTTCACTAGACCCCGTTAATCCACTTCCCGCTGTAACAGAAGTAACATCACCTCCGCCGCCACCTGATCCAGTTATAGTAATGGTATTGGCATCTGTTCGAGCAATTGAAACTGTGCCTGCCCCTATTAAATTAACGTTGTCAATTGATGAATCTGATCCAGTTATTCTTATATTTGCGCCAGATGTAGCTGTTTCAGCACTAATACCGTAGGTCGTGTTAGTATCTGTATCAGGGGGGGTCGCCCAGGAACCATCTGCTCTCAAGAAGTTACTAGTAGAACCAGTTGCTTTAGGAAGCGTAGATGTGCCGTCAATAGTTATGCCTGTGGGTTGGAAAGTTACTACGTCAATTGCAGTGCCTGCTTTTGACAATCCATATGTATTTGATGATAAAGAATAATATATTGAACCTTTATTATTAACAGCACCAAAATTTATAGTATTTGATGTTAAATACGTACTATTTAAATAAGTAGTTCCAGAAAATGTCTTTGTACCAGTTATAGTTTGCGTTCCTGCAATTAAAACGTATGAGGTATTAGAAGTTAGTACATACGAAGTATTTGAAGTTCTAACAACTGAAGCATCAACTGCTACTGCATCCGCACTCACTGTGATACCATCACCTTGGCCGACATTCAATGTTACATCTGGACCAGATTCGCTAGTTCCGGTTAATCCACTTCCCGCCGTAACAGAAGTAACATCACCAGTGCCACCTCCTCCTTGTAATCCAGTTATATCGAGGGTAGATGTGGCATTTTGAAAATAAAGACGCCCACCACTACCAAATATTCTATGTGTTGCTGATGTATTTAAGTTAATGAATCTATCATTAGCAATCAATATATTACCAGTAGTAGTAGTGTTAGCAGCATTTAATTGTATCTGCCCTGTACTTCCTGCGGAATCTATGTAGATTACATTACCATCTGGGACATAAGCTTTTGGTCCTGAATTGGCTGATACACCATTAAAACCATTTAAAGTTAGATATAGCTTATTAGTGTTCGGACCCAATCCATTCAAAACCACATCGCTTGAAAATGTTTTGGTTCCAGTAAATGTTTGACTTGTACTTAGAGTTGCTAAATAATCAGTATTAGCTGCGAATGAACCACTAGACGTAATAGTGGTCGGATTAGCTATTATACCGGTTCCCGCAGTTAATGATACTGCACCTGAACTTGTGCCAATAGTACTACCATTTATAGTTGATCCTGCAGGTAAATTGACTATACCTGCGCCCGGAGATGTTATTTGCGCACTGCCTAGATATATAGTAGAACCTGATAGATATAAATCTTTCCACCTAAAATTAGAAGCACCCAAATCAAATATATTGTTAGAGGACGGCAATAAATTAGAAGATATTACTGCCGAATTACCATTTGCATTAGCGTTTAGTTTAAATATAACATTACTATTAACACTAAATGCCATATGGTCATAAATATTGTCATAGTAAATACTAGTATCAGCAGTATCATTTACATCATCTACAAAATTTAATGCTGCTCCGCCTGATTTATTTAAAATAATCATACCATTCGAATAGATACTATCTGCTACTAAAGTATTAGCTATTCTAATTTCACCACTAACAAGCACATTGCCGGCCAATACGTTTCCAGTAATACTAGCATTTGAAATATTGGTGCTTGCAATACCCGCAGCTAATCTTGCATTTGATACTGCTCCTGTGGTTACATCTGATACTTGTGTAATAGAACCAGAGCCGCCACCGCCGCCTGCTCCTTCTAGGCCAGTTATATCTAATGTATTTGTACTATTTTGAAAATAAAGACGCCCACCACTACCAAATATTCTATGTGTTGCTGCTGTATTTAAGCTAATAAACCTATTAGTACTGATTAGTATATTACCGGTTGAAGCAACATTGGCCGCATTTAATTGTATCTGTCCTCTACTAGCATTAGCATCTATGTAAATTACATTGCCATCTGGCGCAGTGGGGCTAGAATTCGCACTAATTTGGTTTAAAGAATTTAATGTAAGATATAATTTACTACCACCTGGGGCATCACCTTGCCCATCTAAAATAACATTATCATCAAATACCTTCATACCAAAGAATGTTTGAGTTCCAGTAGTTAGATAGGTATTACCAGAAGTAGCAATAACATTATCAGTAACAAGAGTTACAGCACCAGTTTTGCCATTAACTGATGTTACACCTGCACCTGAAACTGCTTGAGTAATATTAATTGTGTCAGTTGTATTTTGAAAAAATAAACTACCACCGCTAGCAAATAAACGATGAACTGATGAGGTATTAAGATTAAGGAATCTATTATTAGCAATCAATATATTACCGGTTGAAGCAACATTGGCCGCATTTAATTGTATCTGTCCTCTACTAGCATTAGCATCTATGTAAATTACATTGCCATCTGGCGCAGTGGGGCTAGAATTCGCACTAATTTGGTTTAAAGAATTTAATGTAAGATATAATTTACTACCACCTGGGGCATCACCTTGCCCATCTAAAATAACATTATCATCAAATACCTTCATACCAAAGAATGTTTGTGTAGTATTACTTACAAACACATTTGAAACAGTTTGAATAATATTGTCTGTATATAAAGTTACAGCACCAGTTTTGCCATTAACTGATGTTACACCTGCACCTGAAACTGCTTGAGTAATATTAATTGTGTCAGTTGTATTTTGAAAAAATAAACTACCACCGCTAGCAAACAATCTATGTGTTGCGTCTACATTTAAATTTAAACTTCTATTAGATGGTAAACTAATATTTCCTGTAGCTACAATATTATTAGCATATAGATTTATAGTTCCACCGTTTTGAAACGTACCTAAAGTTAATGTCTTAGTAACACCATCTCCATAAATTGCAGTATTGCCTGGGACATCTAGGTATAAGGTTGGACCAGTTACACCTGTGCCAGCAATAAAAATATTACTTGAGGTTCTTACATTAGCTCCAAAACTGATTGAATTACCATTTGCATTAGCCTTTAATGCTAATAATACATTTCCGTTAACACTAAATGCCATATGGTCATAAATATTGTCATAATAAATACTAGTATCAGCAGTATCATTTACATCATCTACAAAATTTAATGCTGCTCCGCCTGATTTATTTAAAATAATAACAGCATTAGCACGTACATTATCTGCTAAAATACTAGAATCAACTCTAATGTCACCTGTTACTAATACATTACCTGCATTGATATTTCCACTAGTCCCATTAGAAAGATTAATAGTACTAGTGGAATTTTTGAAATATAGTTGACCGCCAGATGCGAATAGATAATGAGAACTCTCCACATTTAATCTAAGTACTGCATTAGCTGGCATAATAACATTGCCATTAGCAACAATATTACTAGTATAAAGATTAAGTGTACCACCGTTGGTATTGTTACCAATTGTTATTACATTTGCGGCCGCTGGATCAGACGATGAAATAGAATTTGCCTGTATAGCATTCCAACCAGGAATATCTAAGTATAATGTAGATCCTGTAGAATCTAATCCTTTACCATTTAAAAACACATCACCGTAAAAATATACTCTAGCATTTGCATTATCTTGTATTACATTACCTCTAAGATATGCATTATCAGAAATATAGGTATTATAGGAATCAATAAAGACATTGCCTTGTCTTGAATTGGAATTGATATAGATGTAATTAGGACCAATAGAATATATTTGATCTACACTTGATGCTCCAAGAAACAAATTGCCCCGATAGTAATCACTAGATCTATCTAAAACTACGTTTCCAGTAACGCCTATAGTATTTGGTGTTTTTAAGTAAAAACCTGTTCCTACATTGCCGCTCCATGCGTAACTTGGCCTAGTAGCAGATGAAGTAATATTTGCTAGAAATTGTCCACCATTGTACAACCCCGCAAAATTACTATTAATTTTTTGAAAGGCAGTTCTTAAAGGATCACCAGTATTATCATTAGCTGCGCTTCCAACACCTATTACTAATACGTTACTTGTTAGCATCTGTTTTTTCTCTAGTTGAACTTAGTTTAATCATTGTTATACTGTTTTAATATCCATTTTTCTAATGGAAGGAGATACTGCAGAATTGGTTGAAAGAAAATCTATTCGTATTACGAATTTATTAAATTTTCCATTATAAGTGATACCCGTATTAGTAGTATAAGTTAATCCAGTCAATTTTTGATAGATATCCCTCACATATGTAGTTTTATCCGTCACGTTAACTAATGACACATCTTTTTTCCTTGGTAATTCCGTCCATTCTTTACTAGCTAAATCATTATCACCTACAGCCAATACCTTGCAGTAAACTTTAATACTTGTATCTGTAGGTTTATTAACACTAACTTCTACACTTAAACCACTGAATTCTTTACCATCTTCTACTGAATATAATTTAGAAACATATGTAGATTCATTTGGTAAAGTCGAAGCTGTACTAGTTGTTAAGGGCAAATCATTTACAACAATGAAATTAGTAGTTTCAAGATCAAGTATAGGGCTTACGTATTGATTTTGATTAGTGAATGTTGTGCTAATTTTAACATCACCGACAACATTAGCAGTTCTATTGGAGTCAAGTATTGTCAAATATTCGGGTGCTAGACTAGTTGGAGTACCAGGAAAAGCACCATTTTTCTTAGTGTATATTGAATAATTAATAGATGAAACACCTGTAAATACTTTCTCAGAAGGCTTAAAGGTATATTTATTGTAATAATCCGTAATCGATGTGTCTTTACTAATAATATTAAATGTAGCTGAACCTGTAGCAAAAGAAGCAATATTTATTTTAAAACAAATATCGGTATCTAAATCGGGATTAGCATAATCACCCGTATTAAATAACCTTCTTACATTTTGATTAGAAGAAACAGTATTAGTACTAAAATATTTTTCTTTACCTACCGTACCTGAGAAAAGTTTATAACTACCAGAGTCAGATAATACGCATATAGCATACTCAGAATTCGGTAATAGATATATCGGTTTTTTAAAAGTAAATCTAGTGTACAATGCTCTTAGATCTTCTTCAGTATATAAAGTAGTAAAACCCCCATACGGTATGGTAACTTGCTGAGGACTTTTTACCACATAGCTTTCTGCTAATACAAAAGAGTTTGAAGGAACACCACCTGATACGTTTCTTAATTCTATAGCCACAGTTTTATTAGTAGTATCTTTATCATAAAAATATAAATCTACTGATGTTGCAAAAACCCCGTTTGGATATACTGCAGGATCAACATAAAATACCTGTGCTAAAGGTTCTACATATGCCTTTTTAGTTTGCCAATCAGCAACATCCACACTTAAGTCTTTAATGGTTGAATCGGCTGATCTTAATAATACATCAGTACTTTCTAATGTTACTAATTTTACATCAGGTGAAACTATATATTGAGTAGTTGCGTATGATTTACTGCTCTCAAAACTAACACTTGAATCACCAAACTGTATTTCAAGAACACCCGCAGGGAAATTTAAAGTATAATCACTTGGGAGAATAATTGTCCCAGTAGCCATTCCATAAGCATCCGTTCTTATCAAGGCACCAAAATTTTGGCCGTTCTGTTTGGTATAATTCGAAATAGATTTTTTATTAATGTAAGGATAGATATAAGTATAGGCAGGCATACCATAAATTTCAAAATTTATGATAGCAGACCCTGCTATGTTACTATATACTCCACCTTCAGTGCCACTAGTGTTATAAACCCCTGCAACCATTTTCGCCTCTTGATTTTAATTATTTTAGAATTCTTTTAATTCAGTTTTCAAGGGATTGCCACCGCCCCCACCTCCCCCAATACCTGCCCCATTATGAATAAACACTATATTATCAAAATTGTTATATGCAGTTCTTATCGCATTGTCTAAGGCATCTAAATATGCTTGAGCATTGCTAGATGACGTAAAAGTATTTACAACATTTCCAACAAAAATAGGATCAGGAGAGGTGCCTTGATTTATTATATTGTAATTAACCGTAGTATATTCTGGAATGTAAGTTATGGATCTAACATCATTCACACCTGTTTCCAAAACAACATTATTTTTAGTAGATGCCTTCGGTGTAATAATTATTCTGCCCTGTTGAGATTTTAACTCAAAAGGATTAACAACTATAGGTCCATCGACCGAAGCCTCGACAAAATCTATCATAGCCACTTGTGAATATCCCATACTAATTGTATTAGATGTATTTACTATCTGCGAAGGTAATGCGACGGTATCTAATTCAAACTCTAAATTGTCTGTTTGAGCAGTAGCCCCAATGGCGCCTGTTGACCCATCAAACGAACATGTTGTATTAACTAAATCTATTGATTTGCTTGGAGTACCATTTTGAAAGAATGATTCTGACACAGAAGAAATAATTTGATATTGTATATTATCATCATCAGAAATGAATTGATTAGATTGGTTAAGATTCTTCAATAAATTAATTATCAATCCTTCCAACGTACCAATTCTAGTTTCCAAATCAGCTATATCCTTCATTGTATAGCGTTTTCTAGGAATTAAATTTATTATTACTTCATTTCTTGTCATAGTATATGGTGCCACATCTGCAATCCCTAGTACTATTTCCTCGGTTGGATTTAATTGCACTATAGGCAAAGGTCTTGACAAGGCAGGGATACCTTCTTTAACAAATATTCTACCTCTTTTGTCTAATAACAATAAATCTTTTCTGCCAACGTAATAATTATAGTTAGTATTCAAATTATACTCATCTATGTTTGCAGGTGTAATAGCAGGAGCCATATTATATTCATAATTACGATAAGTGGCATCGAACACAGTAGCAGTCAAATCGTATCTTCTAGGTCTAAAGTCAATTACATCAGATAGATCCACATAATTACTTGCATCTGTTTTATGTATGGGTATTTGATCGTATGTCAATCCAGCATTTAAATAAGTATTCGCAACTATTGGACCAGTGCCGGTATGAGTAAAATAATTGAATAAGAAAAATACGTTCGCTTTATTTGTGGTATTAGATACTGCACCATGGTCATAGTAACTATCTCTTTGCCCATTATCTAAAATATAAAGATTCAAATTATCAGCGCCCAATGGTGAAAAATTAGCAGACGGGAATGAAGTATCAACTGTAGTAGTAACGTTACAATAATAAACTACATTATTATAACCAACTACATTTCCTTTCACATAAGTGATACCTGAAGTCCAAACTCCACCGTAAGTATTATTGGTAGGAAGAGTATTTGCATATAATATTTTGTAAACGTCACTTTTGCCCAAGGTTACAAAAGAATTGCCTACATTGCCTGCTCTTGTGAAGTTTAAAATTGCTGCTGCAGTAGTGACGGTTTTTGATCTGTAATTTACTTGACTTATTGACCCTCGTACTCTTTTAGTCACTAATATGTCAGCCGCACCATTAAAACTTGCATCTTTAGTTCCTATTTCCAATTGAGTAGAAGTATTTAATCTTAAATAGCTTGGATCAAGTCTAAAGGCACCTTTTACTGTAGAACCACTTGCAGTAGTAACAGTCATAGTATAATTAGTATTAAGCACTGTACCTATCATACTACCCGCACCTACATCACCTACCCATGTCTCATTTCCAGTTAAATTAATAACAGCATTTCCTGATGAAAATGCTTGATTTTTGATTGTCGTTCTATAGTAAAAATCTAATGTATTTGGATCGATACCAGATATACGTGTATTTAATAATCCAAAATATCCTTTCTTATTAAAAGAATCAAATAATTGAGTGCCGTCAGTCACATTTGTGAACGCTTGATTATTTACGTTGGCTTTAAAAGTATAAGCTCCGGAAATATTTGCAGCAAAACTTCTAACATTTGCAAAAGTATTAGTTTCCATATTAACACGATGGAAATATAACCTATATACCTTTTTAGCAACCGAAGATTTTACTGAATCAAGCTCTATAGATTTGATAGTAGCAGTACCGATTTTATTATTAAGTGTGTAGCTACCATGAAGCTCTACGTTAGCATAGATGTCCACATTACTAGGATTTATAATGGAATTAGCGAAATCTTCTACTAAAGTGTAATGCCCAAATCTAGTTCCAATAGAAGAAGCAGTAGCTATTTTAAAATCTCTGCCTTTTCTAATTTTTACTATTTGAGAAGGTATTTTAACAAGATTACCACCTATAAAATACATACCACCTTTAGATGTATATTCTACATTACCCGATTCAACGCTCCATGATTTTTGAAAATTAATTTCTTCAATATTATAGTTGCCAGATTCAAGATATGTTCTATCTGCAAGTTCTTTGGATAAAGGATTTTCAGTTTTTTGCCTGCTAACTAAACTAGTCTTATCACCAAGATAATTTTTGATAGCAATAAAGTTATCATATAACCCTCGAGCAGGTTGTCCATATGTATCTAAATTAACAACTACGTACGCTACATTAGCTTTTAATCTATCAGCACCTGGGGCAAAGTAATTGGTGCTTCCTACCGCTGGATCTAATAAAGCTGGATCATCTTCATACCCCAGATTAACAAACTCTAAATTAATACCAGCACTCTTATAAGGAGTTGAATTATACTTATCAATTAAAACATTAGCAGCGGGCGATTGTATGAAAAAACCATTCTTATAAAATACGCCAGGTGTAATATATGAATAAAGAGGCAACTGTGTATTCTCTCGAATAAAACTTACCACACCTAGTGATGCATCTATTTCTATCGGTGATACTTTATTTAATTCCAATTCTGTAGATGAGACTACTTTTGAAACATATAATCCAGTATCACCATTAGATATAACTAGGCTTGGATGATTTACATAATCACCTGCTTTAATATCTGTTGTGGCGGATGATAATGTCACAATTCTTGAATATTGGTGGATATTACAAGTGCTAGTGTATATTATGTTAGCAGCAGTATTGGCAGTTGTGGCAGTAGCAGTAACAGTTGTGCATGCTGCAGCATTTTCTGTATTGTAAAAATACAACACCTCGTTAGGATTTAAAATACCAAGTTTGGATCTACCTGATGCTCCTTGACCTGTCCATCTAATAATTAAAGTTTGTGGATCACCTACTGTACCAGAATCTGCTGCATAAAATTGTAATACTTTACCCACTACATTCGAAGTAGTGCCTCTTACATACTTATTAACTACTGCTGAAGTAAGCGGTGTTGAATTAGAAATTCTAATAGAACGTGTAGAATAATCTTCAGTCAAAACAGCACCCTGTAATACTACACCATCATCTACCACATAATTACCAAGTGTTTCTATTTGATTTTGAAGAATACTTTGAAGCTGAGTTAATTCCCTAGCTTGTACAGCTACTCCAGGTTTAAATAAAACCCTATGATAATTATCAGTAGGGTCATAGTCATCATTATAAGGAAAATTATTAGTTATAACGGCCATTTTCGATCTTTTTAGAATTTAATTACTAAATTAAATGATTCAGTTTGTGATGGACTTCTATTGATAGCAGGATAAATATTTTCTACAAAGAAAACTTCTCCAGAATCATGGTAGATACTTGGATTATTTTTAGTTGAAATAATTCCAATGGCACCCGAACTTAGTCCAGTTATCCTCTCACCTATTTGAAATTCTTTAGAATTACTAGTAGAATCTTCTGATTGGATATATCTTAAATATTTATTATCAGCCGATACATAAACTATGTACGCATTTGCTCCGGATATATTTCCAGAAATATATTCATCTGTTACAAATGTTACAATGGAATTGCTAGATAAGTTTAAGGAATAATTACCATTTATTGTATTTACTGTCGCCGTAGCATTAGTAGATCTTATTAAGGGGTTTTTAATAAGTCCTATTCTTCTATAATTATGTGGAATAAAATTATCTTCATTGTATGAAATGGATGAATACGCCATAACATAAAAAGCACCCAATTCTTGTTTTGGAGAAAACCCATGCCCGCCCTGTGGGCCTATTATTGCCTTGGCTTTAGCATTTGCCCCGCCTGCAGTATCAGTAATAGTCACGTTTGCGAATCTGTACTTTGATCCAGTATTAGTTATATTTAATTTATCTATAACATTATTCACAACATTTGCAGTAGCAGTAGCACCAGTACCATCTCCAGTAATAGTAACAGTAATAGTACTATTTGTAATATAATTGGATCCAGAACTTATTATTTTTATATGATCAATTGATCCATCTGTAGCAGTTTCTACAACACTAACTTCGGAGTCTATTGGCATATAATTATTAGTCAGAAATACCTGATCTTGACTTTCTATGGTATACAAATATTTCCATTTATAACCATCTGCATATTGTTCAACATAATTAGTTGTCAGTGTTGGTTCTACTGTAGATACACTATTATTATTTGCAATACATTTAAAAACATTATTGGCAGAATTTACTACATAAAAAGCATTCCCCATTAATGTCAAATCTTCATTATCATAGATTCGATAGGCCGTATTATTTATCCAGTTATAGCGCGGGACTACCAATTTTAACCCAGTATTGGGTATTCGTTTTAGGGCAATAATTTCATCCCAAAATTTGTAATCATACGTATCGGTTTCTCTGAAAGAAAATAAATCTTCTCCATTTATAAAATTAGACGTTTCCACTGTTCTTCTAGTAGATACACCTGCGCCTATAACTGTATTTGCCCAGTAATTTAATCCTGGAACATCGGGGGCTCGTAAAAAATACGTATTATATAATTGCGTAACAAATGCTACATTTGAGCCAGAAAAACTACCTGCTATATTTGCATCTGCAATATATTCGCGAGTCCATTTATTAGGCCTACCTGTAAACACATACAAAGTGTTTATGGTGTTGCCCTCGCCCTGTAGAAAGTTTAATTCTACCTGTCTTCTACTAGACAAAGACGCACCTAAAACAGTATTCACCCAATAATTTAATCCCGGAGAATCAGGAGTTCTTCCTAGATAATATTCATATAATTCAGTTACAAAATTAGTATCATTACCAACAAAAGTGCTAGCAATATTAATATCCTGCGGAACATTACTAGAAGCAGTGACTTGAAACTGATTTATAAAAGATTCGGCAGAAGCTACCTTTAACTTTAGGGATATTTTAGATGTCATCTTAAATTAAAATATTTATTATGATATTGTTATAACTACATTACTAGATTTTTCAGCAACAGATGTTGTTTCTTTTACTATTTTAGAAAATTGTGCAAACCCTGCAGGGTGTAGTATATTATTAACAGTATCATTCCAAACTGATGAATCAAGTTTAGATGATATTTCATACGCAAATGGTTGATATTTAACAGGGCCTTCTTCAGTACTAGCTTTCGCCCTACCTTGTACTACCGTCAAATCTGATAATAAACTATCCTGCTTATTCCATTTTCCTAAGTATGTTCCTATTACACCGGTGGATAAAGTAAGATTCGCTTTTTTACTTTTCAATATAAAAAGATATCCAGATGTTGTGGATGGATAAGACGCACTAATGTCTGCAGTGAAGATAGTATTATCAGCGGTTATTACGTCAGAATCTGCATAGATTATTATATTTCCTAGAGGGGCACTGGCAACATCTATTGTAAATTTATTTCTTGCGGGTATATCGTTAATTTGATAAACGCTATATTCTTGAGATGCCGCCCGTTGTATTTCCTGTAAATAACTAGCAGAATTTCCAGTAAACCTTATTAATACATTATCACCTGCATTCAAATCATGCTCATAAGACAACGTAGCATATAATACATTAGCATTGGAAGTATAATAAGAACCACGAATTTTTACATTAGGTGTATAAACTGTAGCCTCAGGTATTGAATTAACTATGTAAGTTAAATTTTGCAAGTTAGCAAAAATATTAGGATTCACATTACTTACTGCTACTTTATTCCCTTCTATATAGTTACCTCTAATAGTAACAAATTTAGATGCCGGCCATGGATTATTTGTAACAGGTTCGCCACCTGCATTCATAAACTCAATACCATATTTTTGAGTTTTAGCGTTCCCTTGTCTAGTGTCGCCTATGTAATTATCTATAATATATAAATTGGAAGTGCCATCGAAAGCAATACCAGATTTGCTCCAATACTGAGGATTAATACTTATGCTAGTATTAGCACCATTATTGTATACTATACAATTGGCTACTGTAATGTTATTAGAAAATCCTTCAGTTCTAATTCCTGTTAATCCATTATTATAAGTTACACATCTAGTAATAATAACATTTTCAGCTCTTAAATCTATACCCGACTCACTATTACCAAAACATACAGCGTCTACAATAACAATATTCCCAATATTAGCAGAATAATTGCCATAGATACCAGCAGCACCTAGAGCTCCGCCTAGTGATGGATAAGTGACTTTACCATTATTATAAAATCTACCACCATACACGTAGTTGCCACTTGTACCAAATATAAATCCATCTAGATCATTATTAGTACTTTCACAATTAATATAATAATGATTTCCTACAGCTCCAGAATTTGATGCTCCGTTCCATAATCCAGATTTGACATTCCCGCTATTTTCCACCTTAACATTTTTGGCAAGATTATGTGTTGAATCAGAAAATCCTAATCCTATACCGTATACGTTCGATACTAATACATTATCAACAATAATATTATTTGAAAGATACGTTAAAATACCATAATTATCTTGATTCGCAACATTAGCAAAACTTTTATTTCCATCAACCTTTAAATCGGCAATATATACGTTTGAATTTAAAACGTTTCTAATAGCAAGATTTGAAATTCTAGAAATATTACTACTTTTCTTTAATATTGTGGCAATGCCAGCACCAAATACAGTAACATTAGATGGGATATCTATATAATTAGATAAAATATACGTTCCTGAAGGGATATAAACATTTGCCCTACCAATAGATGTTGCCAATGTGCCTGCAGCATTAAGTGCTGATTGTATTGCACTATCATCTATAGTTACACCATCTCCTGTTGCATTATATGGAGCTGATTTAACATTTATGGATTGAGAAGCTAAAACCGAAGGTATAAAGAAACCAGAGGGTATTGGGAATGAATTAGGTTGAGTATAATTAGGCAAAGAAAAACCATTTGCCTTTGGAGCAAAGTATACTAATTTTGCTTCTTGTATAGCACCAAAATTACTAAGATCTCCATTATCCTGTATCTTAGTTACTATACCTTTTCCTTTATATCCCTTACTATCTATGTAAATATCATCATTAATTTGATAACCAAATCCACCATCTATTATGTTAATTTTAGTTAGAGTACTAAATGGTCTAACAAAACATGTCGATGTTTCACCTACAACAAATGTATCAAACTCGACCTGCCTTCTAGTGAAAATATTTCTATCTAACAAATCAGTCCAGTAATCTACTCCAGCAGTTTCGCCTGTCCTCTTAAAATATGTAATATATAATTCTTTAACAAAATTTCGGTTGTTTCCTTTGAAAGAATACGCCAACCTTTGATCGTCAACTGATGTTCTTGTAACAAGTTTGGATCCCGCCACTAATTCATCCACTAGAAAATTTCCATCAATACTACCTGGTTGTATTAATAGTTCAACCACATCTAAGTTATTATCATTGTGTAAAGTAACTTCTATCACAGTGGCTTGCGCGGTGGATACCTGTCCCTTGATTCTAGTATTTTTAAGTATAAAAGGATCTCCACTTATAAGGTATGCTTTAATTACCTTTGGCTCATTCCAATTTCCATCAGATGCCTTCAGAACATAATCATACGGTTTTTTTACTTCTACGTCTACACCATATAATATTCGAAACAAATACTTAAAGGATAAATTATTGCCTTTTGATTTAAAAAAATCTCTTAAATATTTTATTACTACTTTTTTATTAGCAACAATTTCTAAAGGCAATCCGGGCCCATAGTTTTGTAAAAATACATTAATTAACGAATCTATAGTATTATCGAGGTCATGATATTTAACAGAATTTTGTAATAATTCTTGTGCGTATTCATCTTGTTCTAGATATTCATAGTATCTTTCTAAGAACGTTACAAATGTGGGATAATCCTCTCTTATAAATTCGGGTAGTTGGGATGATACCCTGGTCGATATTCTTTCTGTTATTCTATTAATCATTTCTAGCTACTATAGAATAAGCAATTCCTTTAGCTACATTACTTACCGAATCTTCATTGGAATCATCTAGTACTAATATTTGTGCTTTATCTACTAAGATATCATAATAACCTGGTTGTAAATCGGCGTTTATTTTCAAATTAGTTTGTCCCGACAAATAACCATCTGGCGAAATGGCTGTTATTTCTATATCTCCGCTATAATAATATACTTTGCCTATATTGTCTAATATCCTAGTACCTGTTAGATAATTAAATAATGCCAGTGTGCCTGTCCCATTATTGTCAGGAATAGTGGAATCCGGGATATCTTTTATGACGCAACGTATTACTAATGTATTGGTTGTGACAGTAAATACTGAAGAATATATAGAATTTGGCAGTATTCTGTTATTAAATTTAATAATGTTATTTCCGTAATAGGTATTAACAGTATTTAAAACAGGAGTTAATCTTTTTTGCAACTTTGGTACTATTGTGCATCCAAATATAGACGTATCTATATCGATTATATTGTTTAATAATTTTACTAAATAAAAATTTAAATTAAATTTTTGTAAATTTAATCTAAAATATTCTTTTAATGCATTATCTGTGAAATTTTGAATTTGAACAGCAGATAAAGTGGTTAATTTTGGATTGTATTTTACTTCTACACTAAATCCTACGTAAATATATTCAGGATCAATAAATTCCGGCGTCAATCCGACTATTTGTTTAGTACTTAACAAATTATTTTTTATATCATTTTTAACAGCATCGCTAATTACGTAACCGGTGAATGGTTTTAACGATATAATTACTTTACCATATTTAGGAGGCACATTATTTTCGCCGCCCCAAACCGAAACAGATTCAGCATATGGATAATATTGAAGAATTAACGTTTTATAATCATCTACAGTTACTGCTCTGTCAAGAGTTGCATATGCTTTGGGCGCATTAAATTTTAATTCAGTAATCGTTTCTCGTACAGCTCCGCCTGTTGAATTACTCACTGTAGTAACAGTTACGGTTCCTCCCCCTATTGTTCCCCCGAATGAGAAAGATTGGTCTAATACTGATGAATAATTAGCAGATGCCCCGAAAGATACAACATAATATATTGTTACTATATTTCCAGCTGATAATTTTTTGCCTAAAATACCATCACCAAAATAAATTTCATATTTTCCTTTAGTGTTTTCCTCAAGAAAAAATACTTTAGAATCTCCATCTATAGATAAAATACTAGAAACTTTTGTATATGTTGTAGTAGTAATATTGGTGGATGATTCTTGTACAGTAACATACAAGGAATTAGTGTCGATATCTAGATTAGGTATTTCATATTTTTCGTTGGGGCCTGGGTCGATAACATTAAACTTAAAAGATAAAGGAGACCCCTCTATAATTGTGACATTTTCAAATATGTAATTTCCATTTAATGGATTTATAGTAACAGGATCAGTATTTACAAAGTTAAATGTTGTATCATCTATAGATGTAGTAAACTGAGAATATCTTGGTAATGTTAATGAAACAGGAGCCCCAGCCAAATTTGTTACTGTAATATCTACTACAGCGCTTGCACTTTTTATTGATCTAGGTAGATATCCAAATAATTTAGCAATAGAAACTACAGACTGTCTTTTAACTGCGGAATCAATAAACATCTCATTGGCAAGCATATTTGCCAAATATGCGTTGTAATGTGTATTATAAGATAATATATCCAATAATACCGACATAGTAGAACCTTCAAAATCATAATCTGTAAATTCAGATTGAGATTTTAAATAATTTTTAAGATTACTTTTGATAGCATCAAAGTCTAATTCTGCTATTCTAAGATTAGCCATTATCTTACTCTATTAATTAGCGTGGTTAACTTTATTGGTTCTACTCTATTTTGTATTCTAAACTCTAAAGTAACTTGAATAGAATTTGCGTCTTCTTCGGTTAAAATTTGAACTCTATCTAATATAACTCTAGGTTCGAATTTTTTTACTGTATTGAAAATAGTCTGTTCCATGACCCTTTTCATTATCGGATCATAATTTTCAAACATTAGATAATACAATTGACAACCTATTTCTGGATGAAAGGGGCGCTCATAATTTTTAGTTAAAATTAAATTACGTAAGGAAGCCTTAATAGCTTCTTCGTCAAATTTTTTGGTAACATCCGCGGTTGCTGGATTTTTAGTAAATACTAAATTTAAATCTGAAAATTGCCTAACTTTTCTGTTAATAGTTGCCATTAATTTGCCAATACGTTGGTTGAACCACCTGTACTATCAGTTTTCATAGAGTCATTCCTACTATCTCTATCTCCTTGTCGACAAACCCTCTTGCCACCAACAAACACTGTAGAACTTCCCTCGACCATTCTATCCCCTCTTGTATCAAGATCATTCTCAACTAGTATCGGTTGACCGTTAACAAGAACTGAAGTAATGCTACTTATTTTAGTATCATTACGAGTATCTTTGTCACCATTTCTAGATATACCAGGCATTTTATTATTTATTATGCTAGTTGTGTAAGTCCATCGCCGTATTTGGCGTGATTGTTGAATGTCATAACTTGATTACGTCTTTGTTTTGGATTCACTGAAATATGTATCCAAGGATTATTTGTAGTAGAAGCGTATTCAAGTAACAATTGGTCGTAATTTAAAACTTTAGCTAAAGCATTAGCTATTTTAAAATATTCCTTTTTACTGACACCTTTGAATTGAATATCAACTGCCAATCCTAGTGGATGTTGTGATGTTGCAGCTGAGCCTGCAGCGTATCTAAATCCAGAAGTTATATACATATTAGGATAAAGTTTCAATACTGGTTCACATATATTTAAAGCAACTGCTTGTAGGTTATACAATATTTCACCGTAACTTAATCCTCTCTGGGCAGTTAATTTAGCAGCACTAACTGCTGCTTTAGATGATAACATTGCCAAAGTAAAATTAGGTGATAATTGGAAATTATCTGGCGCAACTGACAATTTCTTCAATTCATTACTTGGCATAATAAAATCAGTTACTCCTGTTCTAGGAGACTCTGATTCTAATCCAACAACAGGATCCTCGAATCTTTCTTGTTGAACTACACCAGCACAAATAGCATTGTTTTTTGTCTTTTCTATTTCTTCTTGGCTAGCACCAGGTTCTTCCGCAGTTAAACAATATTTATCTCGTAATGATAATGTTTGCGGATCATCAAGTTCAATATAGTTGATATCTTTTCTACCTTCAATCAATCCAGCAAAAGAATTGTTTGCATTAGCAGCGTTGGCAGACCTTGAGGCATCAACGGACCCAGCAGCAGGAGTAGTTGGATTAAACTCTATTGGATTGGCGGTCACATAAAATTTATTTGCTTTTTGATATATTGTATCGCCTGTTTCTCTGTAAGAATTACTAGTAATTTTCTCAAATAATTCATCTGATGTCTCATATAATGAACCGTCTACATACACATGCTTATCTATACCAACTTCTTCATATGAATTTTTAATAGTTTTATAATAACTAACATTAGAAGTATTATAAACAGTATTAGATAATAGATGTAGATTACCTTCACTTTCTACATTTATTGTAGTATTAGATAATATATGCATTTCATTATCTGCTTCAATATAGACATTTGCACTTCTAATACTAACACTTTCAACTGCGGACAAGTTTAAAGTGCCGCCTGCTTGAGCAGTAATATCATTGTGGCATGTGATATTAGTGTCGCCCTCTACTTCAATGTTTGCGTCATTGCCAACGTAAATATTACAAGCACCATTAACTGAGATATCTGTTCTACCTGCTATAGCAATTTTACCATTACGATCTATAATCTCATAACTAGAGCCAACTGCTCTTTTTACTACTGACCCATTTGCATCTATTTCAATAAATGTGCCAGATTTATGATATACATGTAATCTTTCTGCGCCTGGAGTGTCATCTATTTCTATTATATGACCAGCTTCAGTTTGAGTAACTTTATTATATGGATATTCGCCTTTATATGGAGATTCCGGTTGATCCCATGCATCCCCACCGGGCAACTTGGCACCCCTCATTCTATTTTTATTCTTATCCTGAACAACTGTTCCTTGAGCATCACCTGTAGCCAACTTATTGGTATCTGGTTTTCCCTTATATTCCTGCGTAGGATAAGTTGCGGTTGGATCAGTGAATCCTTTTCTAGATTCTTCTAATTTTACTTTATTACTATCATTTAAAACATTAAATTGTTTTACTTGAGTTAAGGTTTGTGTTGCTTGCGCATCATTATAGGTTTGTGTATATGACTGTATAGCTTGTGATGTATTTCCGCTGCTAAAAAGATTAACTGCGGATTGTATAACAGGATTAACTACTGTACCTTTAGAAAATACACCATTAGAATAATTATTTAAAGATGCGGTAACAGATTGAGAAATAACTGGGAGTAAAGAATTAATCAATCCATTTTTAATATTACCCAAACCTAAAATATTTTGTACGTCTTTAGGCGCATTGAATGAGATTAAATTATTCAATTCTTTTGTAGCAAGTCCAGATACTTGATTAGTAATACCTGGAGTCATTACTGGACCTAGAACGTTAGTAACGCCGGTTGGTCCTAAATTTCTTGATACTAAATCTAATGGATTATATGGACCTACTGCACTTGCTGGTATTTGATTTAAATTTTTATTCCCCTGCGCAATTGTTTGATTAACAATTGTAGATGCTAGATTATTGGCAATACTGCTAAGTGATAGATCCATAGCTCTCGCTTGAATGGGAGAGACATTATAACTTGTCAAAGACGAAGTTAATGAATTTAGTATATTTATTTTTAGTGTGTTAGTTATGTCGCTCATGCTTTTATTAATGATAATAATTTTTGTTTTTCGCTACGGTATCTTGTTCTAACACCTGCTTTAATTGAATCGTTGCTAGATTTGAATAAAGTATCAACACTTGCTATTTTATATTCAGAAACTACTTCAACGATTTCTTTATCAGTTAATTCTGCCTTATCTTTTAACGGCACGGTAAAAACACTAGTTGCGTTAGGACCCAATTGAACCGCAGTAGACCAAATTAAATCTTGAACAGCAGGACCAAATTTACTAACTAATAATCCTTTTCGTTCTAAATTAGCGACCATCACATCATAATATTTTTCTTTAATATACGTATGTTGGTCATTTTTGAACGCTTGTGTATTTTTACCTGCTATTTCTTTCCATTTATTATCAAAAGCCGAGGTGCCCGGAACTAAATCAGTAAATTGATCTTTGAATTTAGAATATCTTAAATATTGTACTACAGGCGACACTTTCGCATTAGGTCTCGCTTTACCGTTCGACATAACAGCAGGTAAATAAGATGCGAATTGGTATGTACCATAAGAAGCACCACCGAAATCTCCTTTGGCAGCTCCATTATAATCATTGATAGTTCCAGGACCTTTGCCGCCCGATTCATATTGTTCTGAAGTTTGGCCAAGCTCCCACCCTTCAACTTGCGGTACCCCTGATCTAATTGGTTCGCCTTGACTATCCGTTACCACATTGCCTTGCGAATCTTTTAATATTCCATCATTTTTATTTTGTACAGATTCTTTTTCATCAGGAGATAGAAAAGACTTTGGAGGAGTATTAGTAGCAATAGTACCCAACATTGCAAGTTGTTGCATATCCTCGCCATCTAGGAAAAATCCGAGTACCCAAGTTCCAGTTACAGGACCTAATGGTGTTGATCCTATTCCTGATATACCTGCAGATGTTATAGGTTGAATTGGCAAAGCCCAAGGCAAATCTTCAGTTGGCAATACTTCCTTATTATCTGTATGGTATCCAAATATTCTAACTCTACATCTACCTAATTTTTCAGGGTCCATCCTATCTTCAACGACCCCGATCCACCAGATAAATCCATCTTTACTAAAAATTCTCATCGACCAATACCTCTAGATGCTACAGGTTTTAAATTATCTTTAACTACCTCACAAACCATTTTATGTTCTGATTTTTTTATCATATGATGTATCGCAGTTATAATATAGTATCCTGAATATAAAGGATCTTCATATTCTTGTTCTGTTGTAGCATCATCTGTAGGTTTTAGTCCAGGAAAACTTAAATACATTTGCGACCCAACTTCTACATCTGTTCTGCCACTTATTGTAATATTCAATCTGAATTGAAGTAAATCTAAAAGATTTGATCTTCTATTTCCATAGATATCCTTCATCTTTTCATTTACATTATCGTTAAATCCAGTAAATAATTTTGGTTGCACAGGATAAAAAGATATATTAGTTAAAGGATTTCTTATAATTTCTTCAGACTCTAAACTAAAAAATGGGGAGGGGTTAGCGTCCAAATGTGCATAATCAAAATATTTTTGGGTATGATCGTAGTCTACAGGGTCATAAATTTTATTATTTAAATCCAATGTTATAAGCCTATTTGCCAAATAACCATTGGTGTAATTTTTAAATATATCTAACCCATCTATCTGAGAAAAATTGTTAATAATAAATAATTCTTTACCAATATCTACACTCGATGATGCTCTTATATTAGGTACTGCTAAATTATAGGTCCCGAGATATAGTTTATTTTTTCTAGCAGTTTCAAAAAGATATTCTATAGTAGTTAAATAGAATGATTTATTTGATTCGAAGAAAAGAAAACTACATGCTTTGCCTTCAGCTGGAATTGCTTTAGATGCAAGCCATTGTATAATTTTAAAGGGAGTCCATCCTGGACTTATAAATTTTACTTTATTCTTTGTTTCTACTAAAATTCTTAATTCTGAATTATCAAGTTCTTTAGCGATTTTTTCGGAAGTATCTAATTCCATATTTTGAGAAATATAATTAGAAAATATTTCTCCAATGACATCGCTTATTAATCCTTCAAATTTTTTAAATATAGGAAGATTTACATCATATATTATTTCTGCGGAAACAAAATTTAATGTATATACTTGTGTATTTTTATCGCGTACTACTGATCTATTTTCTATACCTACTATTCTAAACATCTTTTTAATTTTTTGCTCAAATGAGGGAGTAACAACTTCAAGTAAAAGTAATTCCTCTCCCACAATGGGCAAAATTTCAATAAGGTTTCTGCTATCTGATAAGGTTATTTTTCCTCGCAAACAAGGTCTATAAATGTCCTCATACAAATTCAATTCCAAAAAGTAATCATCTAAATCAATTAGAACACCTGTTGAGCTAAAAATTTTGACAGTCTTGATATAAACATCACCAGCTTTCTCTAATTTTTGCGTATGATCTTTATCCATATTAAATTATAGAGGTCTTATTTTATTTTCTAATTCTTGTTCTATTGTAGAAACAAATTCAGGTTTTAGAATTCTAATTCTACGTTTACCCTCATTTAATCGTTCTTCGTATGTATAATTAGAAATAGAAGTTATTAATGCCCCAGCTGGCCCATTCACTTCATTGCCGTCGCCATTCTCATAGTGATGTGTTTTTCCTAAATGATCAGAAAACAATTTAATATAGGTTGATCCAGATTCAGCAGTGAAACTAGCACTGGATACATTAAAGCTAGTATAATTTCCATAAATGTAATTTACTGTATAATTACCATTATTACCAGAATTACTCGCACCAGAAATTTCTACTATGTCGCCAATGTCAAGTGTTTTTATAAAACCTATAACAGCAGAATCAGAAGAAGAGACTGTGCTGCCAGTCATAGCAATATTTATTGATCGTACTGAATGATATTTATCTTTGCAAAAATTAATTAAATCCAAATTAGATAACGGCCATTCAAAACGAGGATCCAAAATATCATTTGTAATTAAAATTACCCAATGTAACAAAGGGTTGCCATAAACCTTGTCAGCTAATATTTCTGGAGTTTCGCCATCTTTTATGTCATATTCATCAAATGCAGTATAATTATTTTTTGTTTCTTGAGCAACAGCTACTCTACGAAATATATCGGTGACAATTTGACCAGACGCATAGTCGTCTAAAGTATAAATCATAAAAGGAAATTTTTCGAAATACATTAGTAGCCTTCTCTAGCTTTTTCTCTAGTGATAAGTTCAAGTTCTCTAAATCTTAACGACATTATAATTTCTGTTGGAGCACCGTTTCTAAAGGTTGAAAATCCATCCGTGCTTCCATATTCTATTTGCATATCTTCTAATGCACACGCACCAAATTTATGAAAATATGAATTTTCTTCATTACCAAAATAATATGTTATTTGAAATTCAGAAGGATAAATGAAAAACAATTTTTCGGGAGAAACCTCTGGAAGCATATGTTCTTTAAACATATCTATAATCTTTTTAATTGTTCTACTTTCCTTCTCACTCTTAGGTAAAAATCTATATTTAAAAGCAAACGTTCTAAAATCTATTTGTTCGAATAAAACTTCTCTAAATGGATTGGTGGTTACTTTCGCAGATGCTCTTAGTAAATCTGTTGCTGGAATTCCTGCTATCTGGGGAATTTTACCTAAAGCCATTCCCATAGCTGCTTTGGCCTCACCAGACATTACAACATCTTTGGCTGTACCAGTAAGTGTGGATGATTGGCTTAAAAGACCAGCCAGTGCTCCTAAACTTTTGGTAGAATATTCTGCAGCATATCGAACAGCGGGTCTTTCTTCTACATGTAATGCGATTACCTGTTTTAGTCTCTCCATTTTATCGGGTTTCAAAATATCTATATTTTTTCTAATAGTACCGACGGCAGCAGCGGTTCCTTCAGCCGCAGCCAAAGTCGTTCCTGCTACAACAGCTCCTCTCGCTACGGTGCCACCAAGACCTTTACCACCTACCCCAGGTATCATTTTAAAAATATTCTTGGCGCCGAAATAACTAATCGCCCCTGCGCCTAGAGTAAGTGCTGCTACTTTATCGAAGGCATTACCTGCAGCTTCTGGAGATAATTGCGCTTGGTTATCCCTTCTGACTTCATACCCCTCATACGTATCGTATTCTTTTTTAAACTTAGATTTACCTCTAACATTAATGGCAAATTCTACATAGTGCTGCAGATCAGATGCGCCTAAATTGTCAGGATATTTTATTACATCTAACTCATGTCTATCTCTATATTTAGGATCCTGTAGAATCGGAGAAGTACGAGACCTCATTAGGTCCTGTTGTCTTTGCTCTTCTGCTGCGTCTTGTCGTGAGGTGGTATCTGCCATCGAGGCACCTATAAATAAAGGATATTATTTATTTATATCAATATGTACACTAATACCTACAAGGGCAAGTATAGAGTTCAAAATCCTAAGAAATATCATGGGGATTTGAACAATGTAGTCTACAGATCACTTTGGGAATTGCGATTTATGAAATGGTGCGACATGAATCAGTCTATAATAGAATGGGGGTCAGAAACCATTGTTATTCCATATCGTTCTCCTGTAGATAGAAAAGTACATAGATATTTTGTGGATTTTTATATAAAAGTCCAAGACAAAACAGGTAAAATTAACCGATACTTGATTGAAATTAAACCGGAAAGATTCACTAAACCCCCTGCTATACCAAAAAGAAAAACTAAACAATTTATTGAAGAAGTTTTTCAATATGGAGTAAATGAAGCTAAATGGAAAGCAGCATTTGAATTTTGTGAAGACCGTAAATGGAAGTTTATGATTTTAACAGAAAAAGATTTGGGCATTGAAACTCTTAATAAATAATAATTATGGCAGAAGATATCTTTAAAAATATAAGGCAATCAGCAGATAATACCGAGAAATCTTATTCTTGGTATCAAGAACAAATCAAAAAATTATCTGGTGTTAGCGCAAATAATCTTTTACGTAATTCAATTCTCACTAATAGATTGCGCCCCGGGGAAATGTATCTTTTTATGTATGATCCGAAGCACAAGGATACTTTGCCCTATTACGACAAATTTCCTTTAGTATTACCTTTTAGAGTAGTACCAGATGGATTTTTTGGTATCAATCTGCACTATCTTCCCTATTTAGTAAGATATAAACTATTGGGTAGATTATCAGAACTTGCGACTGATAATAAACTTAATGATAAAACCAGAATAGCAATTTCATGGAATATATTGCAATCGTCTTCAGTTTATTCACCAGTTAATGCTTGTGTCAAACATTACTTAGAAAAACAAATAAAAACTAGATTTCTCAAAATACCTTATCCAGATTGGTTAATTGCATCACAAATGCCTTTAGAAAAATTTGTGGGTAAAAGTAAAACCGAAGTTTGGAAAGAAAGCCAGAGTAAATATTAATGCCTACCTTCAATTTAGATAACTTTAAATCGACAGTTTTTAATACCGGATTAGCAAGAACTAATAGATTTGAAGTAATAATTACTCCGCCGGCCGCACTACAAACATCTACGGAAACATCAAGATTGATAAGTTTGCTAGCAGAATCTACTAATTTTCCTCCCATTAATGTATCAGTTACTTCTCAAAGAATTTTTGGCCCAAGTTATCAAAGACCCAAATTTATTGAATTTGGAGGAGACAGCATTATAATAAATTTTTTAGTTGATACTGATATGCGAGTTAAACGATTTTTTGAAGATTGGATTGAAACTATTATTGAACCCGAAACGTATCTAATTGGATATCAAGATGAATATGCTTCAACATTAACTATACATCAATTAGATGAGGAAGAAAATACCGTTTATACTATAGATATTTTTGAAGTATTCCCCCGTTCTTTAAACATTATGGATTTAAACAACACAAATCAAAATAGTTTTCATAGATTAGCTGTATCTTTCGCATATAGATATTGGTCATCTAAAGGACCAACTGACGGCAAAAATCCTGTTATTATACCCCAGTCTAAATTCAGAGAAAACTATGATAAATTTACTGCCAATAAAAAGGCAGCATCAGAAAGAAACACTTTTGTAATACCGGATGGGACATCAAATCAGCCCGTAGGAGGCAACACTACGCAAACTATTCCGGGAGCTTAATTATTAGGAGTTATTATGCCTTTACCAACACTTGAAGTACCTACTTATACAGCTAAACTACCTTCTACTAACCAACATATAATCTATAGACCTTTTCTAGTAAAAGAACATAAAATTCTTTTAACGTTATCCGAAGCAGATAATGAGGAAGTATCCAGAGTGATAGCACAATTAGTTGATGCTTGCACGTTTAAAAAATTAGATATTGAAAAATTAGCTAGTTTTGATTTGGAATATTTATTCTTATTGTTAAGAGCTAGGTCAATCGGCGAAACAATGGATTTAGTTTTGACCTGCAAAAACTGTGGTCATAAAAATGATGTTAAAACTAACTTACTAGAAGCTAAAGTTGTAAGACCAGAAGACCATAACAAAATTATTCGAATTAATGAAGGTATTTCATTAGTTATGAGATATCCTAAGTTAAAAGATATATTGCATTTTTTTCAAAATACGAATCAAGAAGAAATTTATAACTTTGTATTAGATAGTATAGAATCGGTGATAGTAGAAGAAGAAGTATTTGATACAAAAGATCAAACCAGAGAAGATCTGGATACATTTGTAAATAGTATGTCAAAAGCGCAATTCGATTTAATCGAAAATTTTTTCAATACTATGCCAAAAGTAGTACAGCACATAGAAAAAGAATGCGAAAGTTGTAACTTTAAAAATGAGGTCAATTTGGAGGGCCTCGAAAATTTTTTCGTCTAAGTCTTTCTCAAGATAATCTAGCAAATTATTACAGATTAAACTTTTCTCTAATGCATCATCATAAGTATTCATTAACTGAAATAGAGAATATGTTACCTTGGGAAAGAGATATTTATGTATTATTACTAACGCAGTATATAAAAGAAGAAAATGAGAGAATAAAGAATCAACAAAATGGATAACAATATTCCAAATCAAACCAATGATATTTCATGGAAATCCATTGTTGAACAACTAAAGAAAAATTCTGATAAACAGCATAAGGATTTTATCGCCGGTGCTGCATTAAACAGAAAAGAGTTAAACGATTTAGAAGAAGGTATACTGCGCCTCAATAAAAATTTAGAAAAATTAACTAAAATTATTTCTAGTTCCACAGTTTTAGAAAAAGCCAATACGATAAACTCAAAAGGCATAAGTAGAACAAGTGGGACAAGTGTCAATGTAGTAACTAATCCTGAAATGAAACGGTCTATGCGAGAAGGCAATAGACCTGTCAATATTGGAGATGTATTTTCTAATTTTATTAATAAAGATAGCAGAAGCCCAGACAACTATTTCTTTCAATCTAATAAAGAAGCAAGACAAAGAGAAGAACTACGTATTCAGCTGAAGAAAGGTGAGATTAATCAGCAAGATTACGACGAACAAAATGAAAAGATAGGTAAATCTGGTGGATTTAAAGATTTCTTTAAAGATTTTAAAGAAGGATTAGTGGATGTTAAAAATTTCTTTACTAACAAAAATGTAGTTCAATCAGAACAATCCAAAGCATCTGTTAGTGAAGGGATAGATAAAACAAATATAGACCAAGTACAAAAAACAGATAATGTTCTATTAAATGAAGTAACTACTATACGCAAAATACTTGAAAATAATTTTAAGAAAACTAAGCCGTCTGCTGATAGGAAAAATAAAGAACGTCCAGCGTCTAGTAATGATATAACAATCTATAAACCAAAACAAACAACTAACAGAAAATTAATAGGTGATAGTTCTAGAATTATTGATGTGCAGGCAAAAGAAGTAAAAAGTAAACCATTGTTATTAGGTTCTAGTGGACAAAATCAAATACAAAGTGCGCCGGCAGCATCTGTACCTATGTTACTTGCCCCATCCAAATCGGCTGACGTAATAGATGTAGAAGCTAAACCTGTAGAAGAAGCTAAACCTGGTATTAGTGTGGGAGATATTTCAATAGGCGGAGGAATAGCAAATGCAGCTAAAGCCGGGTCTAAGTTGGGCGGATTTTTAAAAGGTGCAGGCAGAGTGTTAGGTAAAGCAGCACTACCGTTGGCTGCTGCAACGGCTGCGTATGAGGGATTTACTGGTTACAATGAAGCTGCAGATAATTTGGACATAAAAGATAGAGAAGCAACATTCGGCGAAAAATTATCCTCAGCTGGCGGTAATATCGTATCGGGATTGACTTTTGGACTTATAGACAAAAAAGATGCTTCAAAAGGCATAGCTAATTTCTTTGGTGCAGGAGCAGACAAAAAAGATTCTCAGCCTAGTAAAAGTGAAACCAAAGATACTTTTATTGCAAATGAACCTGTAATAAAAGATAAGCCATTGTCAGAAAAACAACTAGCTGCTATGAAAATGTCTATGGATATGGGTAACACGTATTCGCCTGAAATCATGGCAAAATATAAAGAACAGACTATGTTACAGCCAATTAAGAAATCAGAGGAAGTGACCCCTTTAAGTGAGGAAAATCAAGCACTAAAGGGACAAAATACACAAGCAAACAATACTACAGTTATTAATAACAACAATAATCAAACTCAAGCACCTGCTCAATCAGCAGTAGGTTCAGCCCCAGCAACAAGGCCAGAACAGTCCTCATTAGAAAAATATTTAGATCGACAATCAGTGTACGCATGAAAAAGGGGCAGGCCCCTTTTTCCGATTGCTAATTATTTCTTAGCTTGTTCCGCTGGTTTTTTGTCATCAACTGGTTTCCCATCTTTACCAACTGGCTTAACCTTTGGCTTATCGTTATCTTTCTTAGAATCTTCTTTCTTTGGCTCTTCCTTCTTAGCTTCTGCTTTAGCAGGTTCAGCTTTTTTAGCATCCTCTTTTTTGGCGTCTGCTGCATATGCGAAGGAAAGACCAAGTGCTGCGAATAGTGCAATTAAAGTTTTCATTTTTTATTTCCTTAAAATTAAAAATTGACAATTCGTCATCCTTCAGTCGATCCAAGGTCACTATTAGTGAACGGGAGTCGAATCCAGCTAAGACTACTCGTCGTTTGCTAGTTTAGCGAAGTACGAAATAGACTCTGAGTCGTCATCAAAATCTAAGTCCTTAGCTGGAGCATTAGATTTAGTAACAACTTGAGTCTTTGGAGGACGTACTCCTTCTCCTCCGGACGTTGGGTCATCCAAGTCCACATTTTCTGCTTTTTTGCCAGATGTAGTAACACCTGAGGTAAGAACCATATTCAATTTGGTTTTTAATTCATCGTATGATTTAAAATTCTTGGGGTCAAGAAATTCTTTTAACGAGTATTCGGATTTCCATACAGATTCAATTTTAGAATCATCATCTGAAACTGACGAAACAGATTCAAATTCTGATTTATCATAATTACGATATCCTTCAACGTTGCGAATTTTTAGTTTAAAATTTGCACCTTCCCAAAAGTCAAACACGTTAACTGGTTTTTCATCCTCGAATTGAGGCTCTGCCTGATCTTTAATTTTTTCCCAAATTTTCTTGCCATATTTAAACAGAAACACTTTGCCCTCATTCTCTGGATGAGCGGGGTCCTTTAATACTAGAATATTTGAGATATAAGTTAGACGTCGTTTCTGTTTTCGAGCAATTTCTTTATTGGATTCAATACCAGAATTCCAAAGTTCAGTATTAAGCTCGGATACGGGATCGGTCTTGCCGATTGTGGTCAAAGAATTTTCAATATACCATTTTCCGCCTGGTCCTTGAAAACCATGATTCCAAATTTGGACAAAGGGTAGATCTTCACCAGAAGGCGCTGGAAGAAATCTAATTACTGCGTAACCATTCCCAGCTTTGTCTACTTCCGGTTGCCAGAAGCGATTGTCCTCAGATTTGCCTTGGCCTGGATTAGAGATCTTTTCAACTTCTTTCATCAGGGCATCAAAGCCACCACGAGATTTACGAAGTTCAGATAGAGATGTAAATGCCATTTTAATGCTCCTTTATAAGCGACTGTATAAGCGTTGTATTAGCGTTTTTTAATTTTTGAATTACTAAATGCATAATCATAAAATTCATCAAACGCATCATCTGTCTCTTTATTTTGAGATAATGCCATATTATAAAATAAATTTCTATGCTTGTCAATACGATGTTTACCTTTTTCTATTTTTTTAATTTTGACTTCTTTGTCAAATTCATCACGTTTTGTCTTACTCATTTTTAAAAACTCTATCTCCTATGCGGTATCGTCTTCTCTATTAGCAACTACAATATATGGCCACTGAGAAACACGTTTAGTAATTTCCTGTTGATTAACTGCAAGTTTAACTAAATATCTTTGAGTTTCTTTCAAAGATTCTGATAATTGAGTAATATTATCTTGAATTATTGCCATATTCTTCTCAATATCAACTATCTTTTGTTGGGTTATATCCAATGATTGTTCTAAAAATTCGCTCATATTTTTCTAAATCTACTTTAAGAAAAGGTTTATATTTGTCTATTAGTCTAGATATGTCTGGCCATAATACTGTATCAGTTATATGATGATTAAAACTATCTCTATAATTTAATATTTGTTCTAGTATTACTAAAGTTTCAATATTAATAGTTTTTCTTAAATATGCTTTTATTATATATGGATGTTGACCTTTGGTAATGGAAAATAAATGGTTCAAATCAAATTTATTATCTTCCATTTCTTGAACAAGTTTATTTAAATCATTTTCAAAATTATAGTGAAGTGCTTCCAATCTTTTTTTCCATTGAATATATCTTTCGTTTGCCTCAGTATCAAACACACCTCCCCATCTATCACCTGATACAAAATTAGCAATTAAAAAGTTCGCTACTTCTTCATCAGAATAATTTTTAGCAATTTTGTTAATTGCGTATAAATCTTTTCTTTTTAAAAACGCTGTTTTTGTTGCCCTCACCTTGCCTTTTTGCTTAACTACATCATATTTATCTGTAGTAAAATGTAATTTTAATGCTAGATAAAATCTATAAACTTCAAACGCATCCATTATCATAAAGGAAGTTTGCCTCGTTTTTTCAAAAAATTCTGCTCTTCAGCTTCCAATTGTATTTTATCCTTTAAAGATTTATTAATAAGTCCTGCAATATTTTCAATATCAATATCTATTTCTTCACAATAAGAAATAACTGCTTCCATATAACCAATTTTTGTATCCTGCACTTTTTTCTCAATGTACAAAGAAAATTCGTTTGGTGATCTAAACTTCTTGGTTATTATTAAACTATCTGTTATGGGTTTCATTCTATTTCTTATTTTAATATATTAAGGTATAAAAGTCTATACTATTTGAACAAAATCAATGATAACATTACAGCATGGACAACAAATCCAAAACCAATAGTGATAATCATTAACATATCTTTTAAAATAGCTGCGCGCACAAAAAACATTATTAAACCACCCCAAATAAACAATACTAATTCTATAGGTGGGGTCTTATCAGACAGCCCAGCCATTAGACCCACTAAAGTTGGGATAGTTGCAGCATGTACTAGTAAAATACCAATCCATGAAATAGTTTCGGCAGTTGCTTGTGTTAAGTTATTTTTACAGTAATCAATAACTTTATGAAGATCAAATTTTGGTAGTTTAATTTTAGATTGTATAGGTAAGTTCATTTTATTATTTGTAAAAAATATGGTTTCCGATAACTGCTACTTTTTCTTTTCGCCATCTAGGTTTAACATAATTGGCATGATAATACATAGCTTCGTTGAGAATTTCTAAGCGAAATCCTTCCAACAAAACCTTTTTTGCTACAGCATAACATTCACTATACGAATCTTGGAATAATACCTTTTTATTTGCCTGTGGTTCACAGTACCAACTAAATTGACACACTATTCTTTCCATAAAAATATTTTTTTGATAAATTACTTTACAAATATCGCTAGGGAAAATTCCTGATTCTGATCTATTAATAGTAACCTGTGCTACAGCTACCTTGCCTTCAAACGATTCTTTCCCTGCTTCAAAGTAAATATTTCTAGCCAAACATTCAAGTTGTCTTTCACGTTCTGCCATAGTAGTATACTTAGTTTCTACGTTTTCTGTTCTTAAATTTTCAAGTTTATAGTTTATATACTTCAAAAGTAAATTACCAACAAGTAAAGCAGAAAGACAAGTTAGTAATATTTTTATTATTTTGTCCATAGAATCTCCAACAGGGGGTATACCCCCTGTTTTTTACTGCCTAATTGGTTTTTCAGCCGATGGGATTTGTGAAACAAATCCATTAAGCATATTTGCCTTTTTTATAACAACTTCTTCATGAGGAAAGGCTGGAAGATCTGGTTGGAGGGGTAAAGGTTCGCCGCGCTGTCTTGCATTTTCACAAGCGGTTTGCCAGTTGTTTTCTGATACTGTACGCTTAGCAAAATAATCCTCACTAAGCATGTCTTTCGACAACTTTAATAACTCTAAACGAATTTCGAATGGTGTCATATTACTCATTTACTTCTCCTTTGTGTTTGTGTGTAATAATAAAAAGGCAGTTCTTTGGGTAACAAGGTGAACTGCCAATGCCCCGTCAGGTTTAAGCGGCTAGCTTAAGGTCCTGATAAAAATAGTCGTCGTTTGCGTCTATTTGCTTTTGCTAGGATTACGTCCTTCGCCTGTCGAGCAGCCTCAAAAGATACTTTACAGTCAATCGATACCAATTCATCCCCCTCGTCTTGGAGATGCCGAGATTCGAACTCGGGTCTTGCCCAGATTTCTCAATTTTGGTTTACTGCTATTCTTTAGTTAATCTTTCATATTCGTTTCTATACAATAACAAATACTTAACCCAATTATCCCTTTTTTCAAAAAATACTTGCGGGTAATCATTTTCTACAGCAATGATTATAACTAATCTATTTATTGGAACACCGGTTAATTCTTCGTACATTATGGAATATGCTGCACATTGCATAAAGTATGAATGGATATGATCTTTTTCTTTTCTTCTCGATGAAGTTTTAAAATCAATTACCGCCAATTTGCCTTTATACTCACCTATACAATCAACTGTACCAGAAAGGCGCAGGTGATTAGAATACATTTGTTGTTCTTGACAATGAACATTATCTATGTTTTCTAGTATAGGTTGAATAGATAGAAAATTTTTAAGATCGAAAGGATTTTTAATTTCACAATCTTCATTATTAATGTATTTTTCAACTATACTGTGTAATCTTGTCCCTCTACTGGCAGCCGTTTTTGAGATTCTTAACGCCTCAGCTTCTCCAACTCTTTTACGCCATTCTATAAGTCCTTGTTTATTGTGTAAAGAAAGAATTGTAGTAACTGAAGGATACTTATTGCCGTCAGGTGTTATATAGTATCTGGTACCATCTGGTCTTGTTACTCTTTCCAATTTAGGTATGGGCTTCGTTGTCCCAACATGATAAAATTGCTTCAAGTACTATCCCTGCAATATTTCAATAGCATGATTATAATGTTTAACACGATCTTCTAACCCAATGAAGCCGCCATTAATACGTTTTGTTATCATTTTTAAATCTTGAATATCTGCCAATTCATTTAATTTATTAGAAGTCCAGAACCAACAGGCAGAATGAAGCGCATAATATGGTTGTGTTAGTACATCTGGGTTCTGAAGTAAGGTATCATCCTCAAACATAGCCATACTGCATCTTTGATAATTTGATTTACCGGTAAGTTGAATCAGACCTCTGCCTCTATATCTATAGCCTTCGCCTGAAGCTTCAGGTCCATTACCCATTCTATTTGCATAAACCCGGTTAGCAATTTTTTCAGGTTGTCTGTGGTATTGTTGTGCAATCTCAGCAGTTGGGAAATATTTTGGGAAAACTTTTCTTAAACCATCAGCAGAATAATTTAAATTCTCAGATAATAAAGTGAAACCGCCAGATTCATGCGCACATTGGGCAATGAATGCAGCAGTTCTAGCAATATCATTAATCTCATACTGAGGCAACACATCAACTAATGATTCATACCATTCACTTAAATTTTTGACACGAGGTATAAGATGTTGTAGTTGTTCCTCAGTAAAATCGAAATCAAATGACATTGTTTTTCTCCTTAAAATCTTTTATAGCAGCCTTGATCGCATCCTCTGCCAATATGGAGCAGTGTATTTTAACGGGTGGTAACGCAAGTTCTTCTGCAATTTGAGTATTGCGAATAGTGCCGGCTTCGTCGAGACTCTTACCCTTGACCCATTCCGTAACGAGCGAACTAGACGCAATCGCTGAACCACATCCATATGTTTTAAATTTAGCATCCGTAATGATTCCATTTTCATCTACCTGTATTTGTAGTTTCATTACATCTCCGCAAGCAGGTGCGCCAACCATGCCTGTACCTATTCTTTTCACTTCTTTAGCAAAAGAGCCAACATTACGAGGATTTTCGTAGTGATCTAATACTTGAGAAGAGTAAGACATTTTATGCAGCGAAAGATGAGCCACAACCACAAGTAGTTGTAGCGTTAGGATTTTTGATTACAAACTGTGCAGATGCTATATCTTTTTTATAATCTATTTCGGCTCCATCCAGATAGGACATGGACATGGCATCAACTAATAATTTTACCCCATCTTTTTCTAATACAAAATCATCATCACCTTGTTTTTCATCAAATGTAAAACCATACTGAAATCCCGAACAACCTCCGCCCTGAATAAAAACTCTTAAAGGTGATGATTCATTTTCTTCTAATTGAACTTGTCTGATCTGATTGAAGGCTTTGTCTGTAACTGTTAACATTATTCTACCCTAGTATAATTGAGAATATTACCGACACCATATTGGGCTTCTCCGAGCATTTTAGCTTCATAATCATTATTTGCCCAAATAATAGTTTCTGCAGTTTGTAAACTATTTATTCTTACCCAAAGTTTATATTTGTACATTTTAAAATAATAATAGGGCCATCTGACCCTATTATTTATACCTCCCTAATTGCCATATTGTTCTTCGTAATTCATCCTAGCTAAGATATACTCTTTTACAATTTGAGATCTAACTATATCATCCACTCCAAATTCGAAAGTTTTAACTGATGGCATCATATCTGCGATGACCATAAATTTTTTGAGACCAGACATATCTGTTTTCTTATATAAATCAGTTTGTCTAAAATCTCCGCAGAAAATAATTTTTGATCTTTCCCCTATTCTAGTGAATATTGAGTTAAGTTCCATATCTGTCATATTCTGGCATTCATCAACTATAATTATAGCGTTATCTAATGTAATACCTCTGACAAAAGATGTTATTAAAAATTGAATCGCTCCTTGTTCTGATAGTCGTTGATAAGCATCATGTCTTCCAAATAGATCATGACATATTTCTATATAGGGTTCAGTATAGACTTCTGTCTTTTCTTTTTCGTCACCTGGTAGATGACCAATATCTCTACTTGGAACTGCTGATCTTACAATAACTACTTTTTCATATGGATTCGATCTATCAAGCACCTCCTCTAATGCGTGATATAATGCGATAAATGTTTTTCCTGTTCCAGCCACACCATGAAGTAGCATGACTTTTGATTTATTATAATACTCGAAAAATCTCCTTTGATTTTCTGTCAATGGCTCAATTACTTTTAACTGATCTAGTCTTATCTTTAGTTTATTATTAGCTAAAGTAAGTTGAGGCTCAGATTGTAATTGAAATTGTTTTTGTTTTGCCATGTAGCCCTCGTAAAAAGTAAGCGAGGACAACAGAATTATCTATTGTCCTCCAGGAGATGAATTGTTGAAAAAGTCATTTATCGTCTAGATAGTTTGTTCGCCAAGTTACTTCGATAATTGTTACTATGTATCTTAGACAGAACTTCTCTAAAACCATCGTCAACCGTTTTGACTCCTAGACGAACCGAGTCTCCTATAGCGGCGGATGACGACTGAAAATGGGTTTGATTATTTTTAGATTTACATTCTGGACACTCTTGATTTGTTCTTTCAGTCATAGAACAATATAAGTTAAATACGTGTCCACAATCATCACACTTTAGATCATAAAATGGCATAGGTTTCCTGCATAAAATTTGGTATAGGTCGTTTTTTCCATGATGCCAAATGCTGCTTGGCACCTACGTAATAATTTATATATGATCTGATGCTATCTCCAGTAACCTTATATTGATCAGGCATAGCAGGAGTCGGTTGAGTAAAAGGGCCTTTAGGAATATTTATCGGATAAGGATAAAAATGTGTCATCAATCTTTCTGCTGAATGATGTTTACCATATCTATGGGTATATTCTTGTAGGAGGTAAAACCAAAGCCTGTACAACCATTTATAATTTTCATTAGATGCTCTAGTCCAAATACCCGAAGGATGGAGAATATGGCTTGCCTTCCATAACACATTTTCTCGTTCATCTGGTAATAACCAACGTTTAATATTTCTATTGTTGGCAGTCTTACCATAATATTCTTTGCCGTCTAGTACTCTATGGGCAGTAGACATTAGCTGCCCATATTCTAGAATCATTTTTACAACATGTTTATCATTATGCAGTTTAGCACACTCTGCAGGATCGGGGTGCAGATAAAAAATATTCACATATACTCCCTTAAAGGAATTTCTTCAACATTAGATAAAATTTTAGTTATAAGTTTTTCAGCAATGAAGGAAAATAATTTACTTTCCCTAGCTTCTCTTAATGAGTTTATTATAATGATAGGATCAGTTTTTGTCAAGTTATCTTGACAAACTTTAAAAGATAGGTTACCAAAATGGTTAACTACTAAAATAGTTATTTCTATTTCCTCGTCTGTATACAAGGGAATTTTATAACCTTTAGTGACGTTGATATCTGGAAATTTATATAATTTAGCTGGCATTTTTTTGCGAGTATATTTGTATTTATATCTCGCATGCCTTTTTAGTCCCATAATCCCCGATAGTATTTTCCAAATAGGCGAAGTCCGTTATCAATACGTTTTTCATGCGCATCCAAACCTTCTCTATCAACTTTGATAGCCTCCATATGATCTTTAAAATTATCAAATTTTTCTGTAGGATGCGTATAAAATTGTTTAGTACTATCTTCCATAGCACATTGTTCAAATGTCCAGATTAATTCCTCCATCACCCAATCCCAACGCTTAAAATGATTTTCATCTACGTCATAATCATTTTCTTTTGGGGGAGCAGCAGTGGATTTAAGATGTTCAGGGACATCCTCATCATCAACTTGGGGAGCACCATGTTTGGTTGCATGAAGTTGTTTAAGCATGGGGACAATAATCATTGCAAGGGTATGATCCATACCCCACGTGTCCCATTTATCAATATGAATTTTGATATTACGTTGTCTTTTGCTTTGAACCCACTCACAGAAATCATTTACCCAAGTAGATGCCAACCACTCTGATAACTTATCATGTAGGCGATAATCCCAACGTTTTTCTAGTTCGTCGCTTGGATATTTCTCGTGCCAAAAGAACAAAGCATCGACAATTTGATATGGGCCGACCCAATTTTTATATGGACCTATTTTTACTTTCATTTTTGTATAGCTACTCTAAGTAATTGAACTTGATCTGAAGGCGCAATGTAAACATGAGCCATATATTGAGTTTCATATGTTTTTGGATCTACAAATTTTGTAAACTTTATAAAATTATCTTGAATCAGTTTATTCGCAATAAATCTTGATAATTTTTCTTTTATTTCTTCAGCTGGATTATCACTAGTTATTGTGGCCAAAGCAGGTTGAGTATATCTAGCAGCTAATAGTTTACCTTGAATGGGTATGTCTTTATATGTATAACTTATCTCAGAATAATCATCCTTATACTGATTTGGCCAATTCATCATTTACTTCTCCTCTGAATACTCTACATTTCCAATGTCCATAGTCTGTTTGTGACAACGTATAGGTTAAATTCTTTAAGCCTTTTAATTTATCAATAGAAGATATTTGAAGATTTGCTATTAAATATGGATCCTCTACATCACCGATTGCGAATTCATGTAAAAACTCTCCATGAGATTTTTCTTCTTCCTTTTTAGGATCCCTTAATAATTTCCATGTATCATTAAAAGCCTCAGATAAACTATTATCAATTAATTCAAATTGATCTGATAATTCGTATAAAACTGTTTTTATTTCATCCTTCGACATTTCCTCAGCAGAAATACTTAATGCCTTAAGCATTTTAATTCTAGTATGTAATTCCATGAGATTAGTTTCAAGAGTAGAAAGTGGTCTTTGTAATTTCATTTAATCCTCTTACTATCATCAGCAACATTTTTATCTTCGCGTAATTCAATAAAAGTCGGCAAGAATAAACTTTCTACGTTGCCACCTTTGTCCTGAATACGAGCATTATATTTGACTGTGGCAATCTTTCCTACAGTATAGTCAACCGTAAATATATCTCGTTGTTCATCGGAATACCCTGAACCAACATTTACTCGAATCGCACCATCCGCTGATTCACAAATTAATGCGCCAAGACGATTTTTATTCTTACCAGTACCTTTTTCCCAACCAACAATCATTAGATCGCATTCAAGTTCTGCTTTAAATTTAACTTGATCTTTACTTCGTTTGTCTTCCCAAATACCATGCATGGACTTAAGAATAATACCTTCTTGCCCTTCATCCAAAAACTTATTAAATAACTTATCTGCAGTATATTGATTATCTACTACAATAGTTTCCACAATGTTAATTAGATTCTTAAGAGCAGACTTTTTTTGAAACTTAGCATGTTTATCAACTAATTCGCTGAAACGAGTCTTGTATGGAACATTGTATTTGCCTTCGAGAAAACCATTAATAGGAATCACATCCCATAAAGTAGCACGAACCATCTCGCCTTCTTTTTGAGACTGGGTACCTTTAATTGCTTTGGTAAGAATACCATTGCCTGTTTTACGATCAAGTGGTTTGCCTGCACTATCAACAACTAAAAGCTCACCATCAAATACACAATCAATACCGTAAACTTCTGCAAAGTGAATAAATGCTTTACCAAATAAATCTGAAGCAATATCTAATTGTCTACCATTGCGACTTCTAAATTCTACTTTTCCACCACGGACGATAGCGTTGAAGCGCATGCCATCCAACTTAAGCTGGACATAGGACGGGAATCCAATTTTATCGACAAGCTTCTGTTCGAATCCAGAAGCCAACATGACTGGGTAGGTTTTGATAAGACCCGGCCAGATTTTGTTGATAGTGGGTTCACCGACTCCGCAACGAAGGTCTTGTTTGATGATCCTCTCAATAACGCTGGCATCTTTTTCATTTAGCGATTCCAAAATATAGGTTAGGTGTTCAATGGCGGCGTTGCCTGTCTTTTTACGAGTAGCGAATTCTTTTTCAAGTTCATTCATTGCCCAATATAAGGTCGGAACAGGGATATAGACTTTGGATTGATATACTGGGATTTTTCGAATATAAAAACTAATCATCGGATCATATGCTAAACGAAATGCATTTTTAAGTACATCGTTGCCAGCATGTTGCCGAAGAATCGCTTCTTTGGCAAGGCGCGAATTATCTGCAGCAAGAGCTTCTAGAATTTCAAATACGCTCATTATAGTACCTATTAAGAATAAAATACGTTAGCTTGTTTGTTGTTCTTTATTTTGCGTTTATACGCAGTCTTATCCTCTACAATACGAGGACGATATTTTGGCGTACGAAGATCTTTTGCTACAGGATTACGTCTTTTTACGGTTTTCATCATCTTCTCCACTATTTCATTATTATATAGTAAAATGATAGCCGTGTCAACCGAAGGGTTATACATTATTTGCTTATTTTTTAAGCATGGAATGGTTGGATTTCAGTATTCACACCAAACGTTACAGATGCAAACGTGTGGTGCTCTTGTAAAATTCTATCTTTTTCTTGTTCCAATCTAGTTAGAGAATCATACACTCCAACAATTAAATTTTTTCTTACCCGGCCCTTTTTATCGTTCCATTTTGCTTCCAAAATATACAAATGTTTCATTTAATCATATCCTCTAAGGTAATGGAATCACCTGGTTGAACTTCAGCAATATGTTCCCATGTAGTAACATTATCTGAAAACAAATCTACAATTTGAATAGGACTAAGTGCTTGGATATTTCCAGTAGTGTAACTATGGGTTGAATTCATACTTCCCCCACCTGTCAACACAGTATATTGATTGGAGTTAAAAATACTAGATGAGGATAATGTATTTTTACTCGGAGCGTCTATCATTTTAAAAAATTTATCAACAGCATTTTCTAAGTCTTCCTTGAAATAGATACTCGAATCCTCATACGCGAATTTTTTCTGATCAGAATCAAACTCAATTTTGAACTTCATGCTACTTCCCTCATAGTTGCAGAATTGGTAATTGTTTCATATAGTGTTTCAAATTCTTCATGCTCTTCAATTTCAGCATTAAAATTTTGCTTATGATATACTTTTGCCATACGACGAAAAGTTTTCTTCGAAAGATTCTGCTCGTCGCAAATATTTTTAATTGCTTCTCGAATGAAATCTCTTTCTGCTTCAATACGAGTCATTGATCCACTAATTTCTTTCATGCAATCAAGAATTGCTTTACGATCCGATGGACTTGATGGGATTGTCATAATATACCTTTAAATTAGCGACGCATACTTGCAAAGTCTTTTGCCTGTTCGTCGCTGAAGACAGGTTGCAGACAAGATTTATGAACAATAGAAACACCCAGTACCTTGTTGCCAGTATAAACAGGATTTTCTTTTTTAGCAGCAACAGACGCACCACTGTCATGACTTTTGATATGAGATGTAGTATCTCTACCCGGAGGAATCTTAGGTAGACTAATTGATCTAGTGATGAAACGAGGGATCCCAGTTTTCTTGGTCTCAAGTTTTTTCTGCAACTGAGACCATTCAATTTCAAGTTCTAATGCTTTGCGTTTTGCCTCAGCAGAGGCAAACTTAATCTTACCTTTTTTCTTTCCAGTTGTGGAAAGCCAGGGACCAACTAGATGCATTGTCATAACAAACTCCTATCAATAACGATTATTATATAGTAAACAGTATTACTTGTCAAATGCCCTGTATTTCATAAAACCTATTGATCTAGAATCATAAACTGGATCTTTAGGTATTATTCCAGAAATTGACCACTCACTTGGTTTAGGTAGGTCCCTTTTGGGTGGTCTAAAGTAGTCTATTATTTTTTGGAAGGGACCGAAGGCTTTTTTGCTAGTTTTTTCTTTTCTTCAACTACAGGATTTTCTGTCGGTGGCGGCAGTAATCCGGGGAAAGCCTCAAAAACTAATTCATAACTAAGAGAGGAATACTTGGTTTCAAGTTTACGATCTTTTGCTAAGCACAATGCTTCAGCTTCTTGCCAATGAATACCCTCTAGTAATTGAACAAACAATTGTTCTTTACGAATCTTGGTCAAATTTACATCATCACGAGTCCAGATGTAAATTCTTCTAAATTCAGCATACAAATTAGTTTCTGAATATCCGTATGGAATTTCTTTATCCTTTTTAAAAGGAGGTTCACCCTCAGGTAAATTTACTTTAGCAAGAGGGTGGTAATTAATCTCAAGAAGCCCCTTTAGAGGAAGGGACTCATACTTTCGCAATACTGCAATTTTATCTTGTTTGGTTTTTACTTTTTCAACTTCCTCAAATACTTGAGGTACAAATGTTTTCATTAAAAATCTCCAATAACATCCATCATGTTCTTCATTTTGTTCATGATGAAATAGTTAAGCAAATGGCTTCTATCTTTTGATGGTTGATCCACAAAGTTATTTATAATAGCTTCTTTTACATTTGATGGAATCATTGTAAAATCTACAAGTTGCTTATTTCTGTTATAGTTTTTAATAAAAATGTCATCTGTAGGCATTGAGGATGGATTATCTAACCACGACGATAACCTTTTTGAGGAAATTGGCTTTTGTCGTTCCCCAGCAACGATTGAGTCGTCTCCGGATAAGACATTTGGGACTCCATCACCTTTATCGCCCCGGATTGTATGTTCCAATACATATCTCTCCGGCGTTGTGTCAGCTTTAACATATTTCTTTTGAATCGAAGAGAATTGTTTGACATTCTTGTACCTCTGCAATTGAATGAAATCATGATCGCCAGAAATAATCAAAAATGGTTTTGGATCTCCATCAGCAAAAGGTGAAGCGTTTACTAGATCATTTGTCTGAGACCACTCTGCAAGAACAGCAATGACATCATCAGCTTCTGCTCCGTCGACATTTACAACTCTGTATGGAAATACTGCAGCAATTTCATCTCTAATAGTAGACAAGGTCTCAAAGATCATCTTCCAGTCATAACCAGATTCTTCTCTTGCCTTTTTTCGCATTGCTTTGTAGTATGGAAAAACATCTCGGCGCCAGTAATTACGATTATCGCAAGCAATGACAATATTGCCAAATTCTTGACCGAATTTGACCTTGTAACTTCTAATCGAATTGATAATCATATGTCGAATCAAACCAACATTGATCTCTACATCTGTTCTGCCGCCAAGTTCCATCATTAGATTGGAAATAGCGGTTTGATTGTAATCAACTACTATCACTTTCTTTAGCCTCA
>Ga0214923_10000517_pt1 | contig 58414 bp, 54 predicted proteins | sample LL1510_MetaG_FD_177993 | JGI IMG/M metagenome (GOLD analysis project Ga0214923, IMG submission 177993) | Freshwater microbial communities from Lake Lanier, Atlanta, Georgia, United States - LL-1510 | ecosystem: Environmental > Aquatic > Freshwater > Lake | place: USA: Georgia | collected...
TTCCTATCTAGAGTCTATTGCTCCCCTCTCTTTGCAGGAAACCTATGATAATGCCGGTTTATTAACCGGATTACCCAATCAGATCTGCACTGGAGTAATATGTACATTGGATGCAACCGAAGAAGTTGTGCTGGAAGCCAAACAAAGGGGTTGTAACTTAATTATTGCCCATCATCCCATTATTTTTTCGGGATTAAAAAAACTGAATGGCAATAATTACATTGAAAAAACTATCATTGCTGCTATCAAAAATGATATAGCTATCTATGCAATTCATACCAATCTGGATAATATCCTGCAAGGGGTAAATCAAACGATTGCAGAAAAAATTGGGTTAGAAAAATGCCAAATCCTATTTCCAAAACAACAGCAGCTACTGAAACTATTCACTTTTATTCCTGAAGCAAGTTTAGAAACGGTTCGAAATGCGCTTTTTGCTGCCGGGGCTGGGTTTATTGGGAAATATGATCAAGCCAGTTTTGGTGCCGAAGGATCCGGAACTTTCAGAGGAATGGAAGGGGCTAACCCTACAATTGGAGCCGTGGGCACCCGAGCTTCTGTTAAAGAAATCAAACTGGAATGTTTGGTACCGGCATTTTTGAAAAGCCAGGTTACCCGAGCACTAATTGAAAGCCATCCTTATGAAGAAGTTGCCTTCGATTGGGTGCAACTGCAAAATGATCATCCTTCGGTTGGAAGTGGCTTAATCGGGATTCTACCGGAACCTATGGATGAAAAGGGGGTTTTACAGATGCTCTGCACTGCATTTTCCGTTCCGGTTATCCGGCATACTCCTTTATTGGGAAAACCCATTCAACGGGTAGCTGTTTGTGGGGGGGCAGGAAGCTTTTTAATTGGCAAGGCCCTCCATTCAGGTGCCGATTTATACATTACTTCCGATGTAAAATACCACGAATTCTTTGATGCTAACCAACGTATGGTTATTGCTGATATAGGCCATTGGGAAAGCGAACAATTTACCATTGATTGGTTGATGACTCAATTACAAAGCAAATTCCTTACCTTTGCCGTCCTTAAATCAGGTATTCATACCAATCCAGTGAGGTATTTCACCGGATCCTGAAGATGAAAATGGTTATTTTGCAGATAAAATTCAGTGATTCAAGGATTAAATTTTAATTTTTATATTTTTTTTCACCCTGGTGATATAAACCAATATTAAATCAACCGTTCATATGGCAGCCGTTAAAGATTTCTCTGTTGAAGAAAAACTGGTGAATTTGCTCAAATTGCAAAAAATTGATTCCAAGTTAGATGAGATTCAAATTTTAAAGGGTGAGTTACCCATGGAAGTAAGCGATCTGGAGGATGAAATTCAGGGATTGAAAAGCCGCCAGATTAGAATTGAAGAAGAAATCAACGGAATTACTGAATATATAGAAGGAAAAAAAGCCGCTATTAAGGAAAGTGAGGCCCTGATAGCCAAATATGAAAAGCAAAGCGACAACGTTAAAAATAATCGCGAATACGAAGCGATCAATAAGGAGATTGAGATGCAGCAATTGGAAATGAAGCTTTGTGAAAAGAACATCCGGGATGCCAATGATGAGCTTGCAGAGAAAGTTAAAGTGTTGGATGCTGCCCGAAAGCAAATTGCTGTGAAAGAAGGGGTATTGGCACATAAGAAAGGAGAGCTGGAAAAAATTATTGTTGAAACTGAAAAAGAAGAAACCCATTTTAATCAGTTAAGCAGTGATGCCCGGGCGCATATTGATAGCCGCCTGTTATACAGTTACGACCGGATTCGCAAGAACTACCACAATGGTTTAGCAGTTGTTCCGGTTGAAAGAGATGCTTGCGGAGGATGTTTCAATTCCATCCCCCCTCAACGCCAGAGTGAAATCAGACTCCACAAAAAAATCATCGTTTGTGAAAACTGTGGCCGAATATTAGTAGATGGCGACTTGAATAGCATAGTAGAAGTTAAATAATTCTAACCGGTTTCGGTTGAGAAAATTATAATGAAAGGGTTTCCGAAGGGTTGCCCTTTCTTATTACAGGGATATGATAAAGAAATTACTTTTTATTCTGTTAATATCAACCCCCTGCTGGCTAATCGCTCAGCCGGTATTCGAATTCAATAGTACTTGTCAGCAAGCTTTTCAGGAAATTACCCGATTGAAAATCAATTCAGGTAAACAATTGATTCAAAAGGCTAGACAACAAAATCCGGATAATTTAATCCCTGAATTATTGGATAATTACATTGACTTTTACACATTATTTCTAAACGAAGATCCCGCCGAACTAAGAAAAAGATTACCCAACTTTGAACTACGATTAAATAAAATTAAGCAGGGCCCAACCTCTTCTCCTTTCTATTTTTATTGCCAGAGTATGATTTTGCTGCAACGAGCTGCTGCAGTGATTAAAGCAGGAAAATTTTTAGATGCCGCCTGGGATTGCCGAAGGAGTTATTTACTGATTAAAGAAAATAAAAAAAACTTTCCCACATTTAGTCCTAATGACTTACCCTATGGAACCCTACAAGCGGTTACAGGAACTGTTCCCAAGGGATATCGTTGGATTGCCGGTATTTTAGGGATGAAGGGTTCACTAACCGAAGGAATGAAAACCATCCGGAATTTTGTAAATGGAACCGATCCATGGCAAAAAGTTTTTTTTAATGAAGCGGCTTACATATATCCTTACCTGCTATTTTATCTGGAAAATAAAAAAGAAGAAGCTTTGCAATTTACCAGAACAACAAAAATAGATCTTGTAAATAATCACTTGCATTTATACATGGCTGTTAACCTGTGTATTAATAATCAGCAAGCCGAACAAGCTGCAAACCTGATACTTAATCGCACACAATCTTCTGATTATCTGAATACAGCCATTTGGGATGTTGAAATGGGATTTGCACAATTATATCATTTACAAACAACTCAAGCTGCCCGATATTTTGAAAAATTTCTTGAAGAGTTCAAAGGAAAATTTTACGTTAAAGATGTTTACCAAAAATTAAGCTGGTGTTATTGGCTTGAGGGCAATAAATTAAAGGCGGAGCAAATGAGACAGGCCATATTTAAAAAGGGCAGCACAGACTCCGATGCCGACAAAAAAGCGTTAGCAGATGCCCGTACTGGAATTTGGCCGAATAAATGGCTATTAAAAGCACGTTTATTGTGCGATGGGGGCTTTCTTACAGAAGCATTGAAAATTTTGATGAGTACTCCCGATGATCCCCTTGATTCGGAAGCTGAAAAACTGGAATGGGTATACAGAAAAGCAAGGGTTTTTGACGGACTTGGGAGAACGGAGGAGGCATTGCAAAATTATACCATCACGATACGATTAGGAGAGAATAGCACCTCTTATTATGCAGCAAGAGCTGCATTACAAACAGGTCAGATTTACGAAAACAGAGGCAATAAAGCGCTAGCCATACAATATTATCAACAATGCCTGAACATGGAAAACCATGAATATAAAAACTCACTTGATCAAAGGGCTAAATCAGGTATTGCCAGATGTAAAGGGGAATAACTTACCCGTATTTTTACCCTGCATTTGCCCGACCGGATTATCTGAACTAAATTGCATCATATCCAACTGTACATGAAGCCGAATAGGCTGGATGATTTTATCCAAATATGTTGCAACATTTACACATACAGAATTATGCCATCATTGAGGAACTAACTATTCGGTTTTCCGAAAAACTGAATATCATAACCGGAGAAACAGGTGCCGGAAAAAGTATTTTGATGGGTGCCTTGGGTTTAATTTTGGGCGACCGTGCAGATACACAAATACTACTGAATCGGGAAAAAAAATGTAGCATAGAAGGAATCTTCATTCACCCGAGCGAAAAAAACATTCAGCAATTTCTGGAAAATCATGATATTGAAAATGACGGCGAACTGATATTGAGAAGAGAAATCAGCAGTAATGGAAAATCAAGAGCCTTCATCAATGATACACCTGTAAGTTTGCAACAATTAAGAGAACTGGCAGCCTTGCTGGTTGACTTGCACCGACAATTTGATACACTTACTTTAGGAGAAACCAACTTCCAACGCGAAGTAGTGGATGCACTTATGCAACAACCTGATTTACTCGCGGCATATAAAAAACAATTCCATACCTGGTCTGCACAGAAAAAAGAGCTAGATCAATTGATTCAATGGGAAATGCAGGCAACCAAGGAGCGCGATTACCAACAATATGTTTTATCAGAACTAGTATCCCTCTCGCTTAAACCCGGAGAGCTCGAAAATCTGGAACAGGAATTATTGGTATTGCAAAATGCAGGAAATATACAACACGCCCTTTCGCAAATCCATTATTTATTACGGGAATCGGAACAACCTCTTTTGCCGGCACTCAAACAAAGTACGCAATCTTTACAATCATTTATTCATCTATTGCCGGCTTTACAGGCAATTGCTGAAAGACTTCAATCGACTCAAATAGAATTGGCAGATATTGCTGATGAAGTAGAAAAATTAAAAGATCTATATCAAGTAGATGAGCAAAGAACAGACTGGATTCATCAGCGTTTATCTGAGGGATATAAATTGTATAAAAAGCACGGAGTTACCTCAACAGATGCCTTATTGGAAGTTCAGGAACAACTGACCAATCAACTGGCAGCTGATGAAAAAAGGACAGCTCAAAAAACTGAGTTAGAAAAAAGTACAGAAGAAAGTTTTTTGCACCTACAAGCGCTTGCAACCCAATTAACAACAGCAAGAAAAAAGGTTATTTCCCCATTGGAAATGGAAGTAGCTAAATTATTGAAAAGAGTAGGGATGCAAAATGCATGCATACAAATTCAAGTTACTGCCCAATCTCCCAATGAATATGGAGCCGACCAGATAGAATTTTTATTCGACGCCAATCAATCGGGTCGATGGGAACCGTTGAAAAAAGTAGCCAGTGGTGGAGAATTGAGCAGACTGATGCTTTGCATTAAATCGCTGGTAGCTGATTCGATGGATATGCCAACTCTGATTTTTGATGAAATTGATACGGGAATCAGCGGAGAAGCAGCTAAGCAGGTTGGTATGATCATGAAAGAGATGGCTGACAACCGGCAATTGATTTGTATAACACATCAGCCACAAATAGCCGGAAAAGCTCATGCGCATTATCTGGTATACAAACAATCCATTGGTTCATCCATACGAACGGGTATCAGAGAACTGAATGAAGATGAAAGAGTAAGGGCAATTGCAAGTATGCTTTCCGGGCAGGAGCCAACAACTGCAGCACTGGCTAATGCGAGAGAACTGATGGATTAACAGATAACTTAGCAATAGTTTACCCTTAAATCTTTATGTTTGGGGTATCAAACGCTACACATTAAACTGAATGTATGTCTTATCAATTACTTAAAGGAAAAACCGGCATTATTACCGGAGCACTGGATGAAAATTCAATAGCATGGAAAGTTGCGGAAAAAGCACATGAAGAAGGTGCCCGCTTTGTTTTAACCAATGCACCTATCGCAATGCGAATGGGAGAAATTAAAAAACTGGCTGAAAAAACTGGCTCAAAAATTATTCCTGCTGATGCAACCAGCACAGAGGAGTTAACACATTTGTTTACAGAGTCGCAAAACATTTTAGGCGGTAAAATTGATTTTGTACTTCACTCTATAGGAATGAGTGTAAACATTCGTAAAAAGATTCCTTACACAGAATTGAATTACGAATACTATCAAAAAGGGTTAGATGTATCTGCCTTATCACTTCATAAAATGCTGGCAGTCGCCATGAAATTGGATGCCATTAACGATTGGGGTAGTGTGGTGGCTTTAACATATATGGCAGCACAAAGAACCTTTCCATTTTACACAGATATGGCCGATATAAAAGCCATGTTAGAATCCATAGCACGTAGCTTTGGATATCATTATGGTGTAGCAAAAAAAGTTCGTATCAATACGGTTTCGCAATCTCCTACAAAAACTACCGCAGGTACCGGTATCAAAGGATTTGGTGATTTCTTCGATTATGCCCAATCCATTGCCCCGCTTGGTAATGCAAGTGCTGAAGATTGCGCAAATTATTGCATTACCCTCTTCTCCGATCTCACCCGCATGGTTACTATGCAGAATTTATTTCATGATGGAGGTTATTCCAATACCGGAGTGAGTGACCTGGTAATGAATAAAATGGGAATCACCGAATAAAAAATATACTATGCAACTTCTTTTTAGTTTACCGGAATCAACAGTTGAACTGATTGGGTATTTTGGGTCATTCCTTACCTCCATTACTTTTATTCCACAAGTATATAAATCCTGGAAATCGAAAAGTGTGGGCGACTTAAGTATCTGGATGGTATTGATTGTGGTAACCAGCACCCTTGTTTGGCTGGTGTATGGATATGCTATCAAAAGTGGACCTGTAATAGTTGCCAATACCATTGTTTTAGTGTTGACATTAGTTTTACTATATTTTAAAAAAACATTCAAAGTCCCATAATTCCTGTTGATTTTTTTCAATATAAAAGCCATCAAACTTTGATGGCTTTTATAAAATTTTACGAAGGAAAAGTTATACAATACTAATATTCATCTTCGTTGAACATAAAATCTTCCTGACTAGGATAGTCAGGCCAGATATCTTCTATACTTTCATATACTTCACCTTCATCTTCGAGCTCCTGTAAATTTTCAACTACCTCCAGCGGTGCGCCGCTACGGATGGAGTAATCTATCAATTCATCTTTGGTTGCAGGCCAGGGGGCTTCTTCCAGATAACTAGCTAATTCTAATGTCCAGAACATAGGAATTGTTTTAATTTTTTGCAAATGTAGCCGTATAAACAATACCAGCCAATGTAGATTTTGGATAAATGGCAAAGAAATTGCTGAAAAAAGGCAGGTTATACCCCGGCTTTTGTAGGTTTGTGGCAAAATATTGCTTTGCGGTATGCTAAGAGCGGCTCATATCACCAAAAAATACGGAAACCTGGAGGTTCTAAAAGATGTTAGTGTTGAGTTGAAAAAAGGGGAAATCGTAAGTATTGTAGGCTCTTCGGGGGCGGGAAAAAGTACTCTTTTACATATTCTAGGCACTCTCGATAAGGCGGATGAGGGGAGCATTTACCTCAATAATACCCCTGTTCATGAAATGAGTGGGGAAGCTTTAGCAACATTTAGAAACAGGCATTTGGGATTTATTTTTCAATTTCATCATCTTTTACCGGAGTTTACAGCTCTTGAGAATGTATGTATTCCCGGGTGGATAGCGGGTAAACCTAACCAGGAACTTGAAGAAAGAGCAGCATTTTTATTACAAAAGCTTGGATTAGTTGGAAAGGAAAAAAACAGACCCGGAGCATTATCCGGAGGAGAGCAACAACGGGTTGCGGTAGCTAGGGCATTAATTAATCAACCGGAATGGGTGCTGGCCGATGAACCAACCGGTAATTTAGATAGTAAACATGCTCGGGATTTACATGAATTATTTTTGATGTTGCGAGCAGAATTTGAGCAAAGCTTTTTAATTGTAACACATAATAGAGAACTGGCTGCGCTTAGCGACCGAATTCTGGAAATGAAAGACGGAAAGATTTTATAGGAGAGCGGGACCTTTCTATTTAACACGAGGTTTCCAGGGTATTTCAGGAACTTGTAACTGCCAGCCCGTATATCTTGCAAGCACAAAAAGATAATCACTTAAACGATTCAGGTATTTAATAACCATTGGTTCTATGAACAACTTATTTTCGAGCAACTGCACACAACAACGTTCGGCTCGGCGACAAACACAGCGACTGATATGAAGGGCTGAAATGGTTGGATGACCTCCCGGAAGAATAAATGATCGCATAGGGGGCAACAATTCATTCATCTGATCAATGCTTGCTTCCAATAAAGCCAAATCAGTATCCAGCAGATCCGGAATTTTCATGGAAGGTTCTTTTTCAGGGTCACATGCAAGTGAAGAACCAATAGTAAATAGGCGATCCTGAATTTCTCCCAACATTTCTTTATTCTTCTGATCGGACAGCAAATCGCGCACCCATCCAATATAAGAATTCAATTCATCTATAGTTCCATAGGAATCAATCCGCAGGTTGCTTTTAAGCACCTTGGTGCCGCCAATTAATGAGGTGAGACCCGCATCTCCGGTTTTTGTATAAATCTTTAAAGACATATCTTGTTCTTGCATTAACAGGAACAAAGATAAACGGCAAAAGTTCAGAAAAGAAAAAGCTATATCAAACTAAAGCGGAAACATTTTTTTTGGTGGTATCCGTCTCTACCAAACCGTCACGTAATCGAACTACCCTATGCGCGTAGGCTGCAATATCTTCTTCATGGGTTACTAGAACAACTGTATTTCCAGCAGCCTGAATCTGTGCAAAAATTTCCATTACTTCAACGGAAGTTTTTGAATCCAAGTTTCCAGTTGGCTCATCTGCCAATAAAAGGGAAGGATTATTCACTACAGCACGGGCAATGGCCACCCGTTGAATTTGACCTCCGGATAATTCATTTGATTTATGATGACTTCTCTCTGCCAACCCAACTTTTTTCAGTGCCTCCATTGCTCGCTCCATTCTGTCTTTCTTGCTTACTCCAGCATATACCAATGGGAGAGCAACATTTTCAGCGGCTGTTAAGCGGGGAAGCAGGTTAAATTGCTGAAAAACGAATCCGATTTCGGTATTTCGTACAGTTGCTAAATCATCATCCGGCATTTTACTAACATCCTTGCTATTTAAAATATAGCGCCCACCGGTGGGAGAATCCAAACATCCCAGAATATTCATAAGTGTACTTTTACCACTTCCGGAAGGACCCATCAATGCAACATATTCATTTTTGTGGATGTTGAGAGAAATGCCTTTTAATACGGGTATTACCTGACTACCCATAAAATAACTTTTTTGAATATCCTCTAATTGGATTATAATTTGTTGCATATTACTCATTAACTGGTTGAGAAATTACTTTTGGAACAGCAAAAAAACGGGTAGATGCAGCAGGGGCATTTTGTAGTGCCAACTCTCTATTTACCATTTCTCTCACTTCATCACTGCGCAAAGCCATAGCTTCTCCCGACATATGTTGTAAGGGCGGAATACCCTTTACATCTATTTGATGCAGTTGTTCAACAAATGACACCATTTTTTCAAGCTCTTCCCGTAAAATTTCCCTTTCATGAGGTGCTACCTCTAACTGAGAAAGTTTACATAGATGCTGTATTAATTCAGGAGTTATTTTCATTATACAAAAATACTAGATTCCATTGCAACAAACTGCCAGAATGGTTGAATGGTAAATGCGAACAAACAGCGGTAAATCACCGTGACTAAATAAAAAATTCTTACATGAACAAAATGAATAATAAGCTTTTCTATGACCGAAACATAGCCTGATAGCTATATTATATAGTTAGTCGACTATAAAAATGGGGTATTTAACCGATTAAAAAACCCTATTTGCTGAAAGTGAAAAAAAAATAAAAAATTTTTTAACCAACTGATGAATATAGTGTTAAATTGAATTACAAACCCCCCTTTATGTTGGTGTATATTTTATTAACTGTTTACCTGGTTTGCCTTTATATGGCATACAAGGGGGCATCACCCTCAGAAGAATAATTTGTTCTCTTTTTGGTAATGCCCACCCCCCACTGATTGTCAGCGGGGGGTTTTTTTTAGGGGCGGAGGAACTTTTAAAAATGTTTTTTTTGTTTTTGATACAATTAGTTGCATAACTAACTAATTTTACAGAAAACTTTCTGTATGAATAGGACTATCAAAAAAGTTGCTGTATTGGGCAGTGGTGTAATGGGATCCCGCATTGCTTGCCATTTTGCCGGAATTGGCTTACCGGTGCTGTTATTAGATATGGTGCCGGCTTCTGCAACAGCAAGTACTAAAGTAGCAGAGAGAAATCAGCTGGTAAATGGTGCTTTACAGGCAGCAATTAAAAGTAATCCATCTCCTGTTTTCACCCCTCAGGTTGTAAATCGCATCACGACCGGAAACTTTTCCGATAATATGAAAGACATTGCCAACTGCGACTGGATTATTGAGGTTGTAGTTGAGCGGCTAGATATAAAACAACAGATTTATGAACAGGTTGAAAAATATCGCCGTCCCGGCACTCTAATTACCTCGAACACCTCAGGCATACCTATTCACATGCTTAGCGAAGGTAGGTCGGCAGATTTTAAGCAACATTTTTGTGGAACCCATTTTTTTAATCCCCCCCGCTACCTTCGTTTACTGGAAATCATTCCTACTCCGGATACCAATCCCGATGTAATACAGTTCTTGATGGATTACGGAGATGTTTTTCTGGGTAAGACTACAGTGCTATGTAAAGACACACCTGCTTTCATAGCAAACAGAATTGGAATGTACAGTATGATGAGCATTTTTAACATCATGGAAGAACTTTCCCTAAGCATAGATGAAGTGGATGCTCTAACCGGACCCATTATGGGTAGACCGAAATCGGCAACATTTAGAACTGCTGATGTAGTGGGAATTGATACCATGGTTAAAGTAGCTAAAGGTATTTATGATAATTGTCCGAATGATGAGGCCCGCAATACATTTAAAGTACCTGCCTGGTTAGAAAAATTAGTAGAAAACAATTGGTTGGGAGATAAGACTGGTCAGGGATTTTTCAAGAAAATAAAATCTGCTAACAGCAAAGAAATTCTTACGCTGCAGTTAGCCTCCATGGAGTATGTGCCAAGGGTTAAACCAAAATTTGCCTCATTGGAAGCCGCCAAACCTATCGACTCCCTAAAGGAAAGAATCAGCATGCTGGCTGCATCTCCCGACAAAGGCGGAGCATTTTTCCGCAAATTTCATTATGGTTTATTTTCTTATATTTCTCATCGCATTCCCGAAATTACCGATCAGCTATTTCGTTTAGATGACGCAATGATGGCAGGCTTTGGATGGGAAATTGGTGCTTTTGAAACCTGGGATCAATTAGGTGTTGCCGCAACGGTTTCGGCAATGAAAAAAGAAGGTTATTCGATTGCCGATTGGGTAGAAACTATGTTATCGAAAGGATGTACCCATTTCTATAAAATTGTTGCAGGAAAAAAATGTTTTTACGATATCAGCAGTGCTAGCTATCAACCAGTGCCTGGCGCTGACGCATTTTTGGTTTTACAACATCACGCTGATAAGTTGGTTTGGAAAAATAGTGCCTGCAATTTGTATGATATTGGTGATGGGGTAGCCGGACTCGAATGGAATACCAAAATGAACAGTATTGGAGGGGAAGTATTGGAGGGTGTAAATAAAGCGATATCAATTGCTGAAGAAAAATTCAAAGGATTGGTGATTGCCAATTCCGGTGCCAATTTTAGTGCAGGAGCCAATGTTGGAATGATTTTTATGCTTGCTATTGAACAAGAATACGATGAATTAGATATGGCGATTCGTATGTTCCAAAATACCATGATGCGGGTAAGATATTCTTCAGTTCCGGTTGTTACCGCACCTCATGGTTTAACATTGGGTGGCGGATGTGAAATGAACCTGCACGCAGATGTAGTGTGTGCAGCTGCAGAAACCTACATTGGCTTAGTGGAAATGGGAGTGGGTTTGATTCCAGGTGGGGGAGGAACCAAAGAATTTGCATTACGAGCGAGTGATGAATTACATACTGATGAACCTGAGACCAATACCCTAAAGGGCAGATTCTTCTCAATTGCCACAGCGAAAGTGGCTACTTCGGCACACGAAGCCTATGGGATGGGTATTTTGAGAAATGGCAGAGATAAAGTAGTTATGAATATTGGTCGTAGAATTACTGAAGCCAAAAAAGAAGTAATCGAACTTTCTGATGCCGGCTATGTGATGCCTGTAAAAAGAACAGATGTAAAAGTGTTGGGCCGACAGGCATTGGGTGCTTTAATGGCTGGTATTAATGGTATGCAAAGAGGAAAATATGCTACAGAGCATGATGCCCTTATTGCCCGAAAACTTGCATATGTAATGTGCGGTGGAGATTTAAGTGAACAAAGTTTGGTATCAGAACAATATTTATTAGACTTAGAAAGAGAAGCATTTCTTAGTTTGTGTGGCGAAAAGAAAACACTTGAACGAATTCAGAGTGTATTAAAATCAGGGAAGCCGACTAGAAATTAATTGATGCTTATTTGGAATAAAATTCACTCCAGCGCTTCATTTATATAGCCCTGATGCCGTTTAGGAGTCAAAATTGTAGCTTCATCCTAATTGTATCATTTGTTTCAAATAGCTGATATATTTTCATGTAGTAACCAGCAATGGAAAATATGGAAACCATCCTACAGATTGCAGATGTTAATAAATCATACGGATCAATTAAAGCACTAAAAGAGGTTAGTTTTTCAGTGCCACGTGGATCTATTTTTGGAATACTGGGTCCAAATGGTAGTGGTAAAACTACGTTGTTGGGAATACTCCTTCAAATATTACATGCCGACTCTGGAATCATTCGATGGACACATCCCGAAGGAAGGCCGATACAAAAAAACGAAATAGGTGCTTTTCTGGAAACGCCTAATTTCTATCACTATTTATCGGGTTACCAAAACTTATCCATAACACAGGCAATAAGTGGAAGAAGTACTAAACAAGAAATTGAAATTTTACTGCAACAACTAAAATTAAGCGAAAGAAAAAATAGTGCTTTCTCAACCTATAGTTTGGGAATGAAACAAAGACTCGCGATTGCAGCTGCCCTTTTAGGGCATCCCCCAGTATTAATTTTAGACGAGCCTACAAACGGGCTCGATCCTGAGGGGATTGCAGAAATCAGACAACTGATTGTAGAGCTTGCCAAAAAAGGTATAACCATTATATTAGCGAGCCATTTATTGGATGAGGTTGAAAAAATTTGTACACATGTTGCTATTCTAAAAAAAGGACAACTAATTACTACAGGACCTATTCAACATCTGATGGGTAATCAGGAAATCTTCGAATTAAAGGCAACTGATCTTATTCATTTACAGGAAATACTAAAGGAAATGCCTGGCATTCTTCATATGACTGTAAAGCAGGATGTTTTAGAAGTACTAACCAGTGCGGGCTCTATAGAATCAGCTACTTTAAATAAGTATTGCTTTGAGAAAGGAGTAGTGCTGCAACAACTGGTGCTGCAGAAAAAAAATCTGGAAACCTTATTTTTAGCATTAACAACCTAATTATGAATCATTCCATTTTTTCCATTTTGCGAATTGAGTGGATGAAAATCAAAAGATACCGGGCCTTTTGGTTCCTAACAGGTATAATTGCCCTTACCTACCCAATTACAATTTTGGCAGCCAATGCCATATATCATGATGCAACTGAAAAAAAGGGGGATGCAGGAGCACTAGCAAAATTATTACTGGGTGATCCCTTTAGTTTCCCCAATGCCTGGCATAGCATTGCCTATTTTTCCTCTTTCTTTATATTACTACCTGCTATTTTGGTTATTATGCTCATTACGAATGAATTTCAATTTAGAACGCATCGACAAAACATATTGGATGGATGGAGCCGCAATGAGTTCATGATAGGGAAATGCATAGATGTATTTATCATTTCAGGTTGGGTTACCCTTATTTACATGCTGGTATCATTATATTTTGGTTTTGTAAACTCTGATGATAGTTGGTATAGGGTTACCGAAAATGCTCATTTTATTGGATTATTTTTTCTTCAAACCTTTGCACAATTAAGTATTGCTTTTTTGTTAGGGTTTTTATTAAAGCGGGCATTTATGGCTATGGCATTATTAGTTTTTTATTATTTGGTTATTGAAAATATTCTAGTTGCGTATGCATCAAATAAATTACAAGATATAGGGAGATTTTTACCCTTTGAAGTATCGGATCGCTTGATTCCAGCACCCGGATTTTTTTCACGCTTTGGCGATGACATGCGAAAAGCTTACGAACTATCATTAAGTAAAATACCAGAACATGCGTTGTATACCCTTATACTAACCACCGCAATTTGGGTACTTTGTTTCAGGCTCTTTAGTAAAAGAGATTTATAGTGTTCTGTTAGGTAAAATTTGACGAATAGCATCCTGCAATTCGGGATATTGAAAAACAAATCCCGCATTCTGTATTTTTCGGGAACTTACTTTGGTACTTTTCAACACCTCCACACTCATTTCACCCAGCATGATTTGTAAAACAAATTTTGGCACGGGTAGGGTTATGTATTTATTATCATATAAATAGGATGCCAGCACCCGGTTAAACAAGCGATTGCTGAGCGGATGAGGTGCTACTGCATTATATACTCCCTCAACAGCAGGATTATTAATGGCAAACAAAAACAGGTTACATAAATCGTGTAAATGAATCCAGCTAATGATTTGCTTTCCGTTACCTAAAACAGAAGCGACCCGAAAATGCAAGGGTTTTAGGAATTCAGGGAGTGCTCCGCCCGCTTTATCCAACACAATTCCAATTCTAAAAATCACCAGACGGGTATTCAATTGTTTCACGGGTTCTATACTTTTTTCCCATTGAAAACAAGTATCCCCAAGAAATGCAGTATCGGGGGGATCATTTTCAGTAAATCCGGATTGGATACTTTTTTCTGTATCCCATCCATACCATCCAATTGCCGAAGCACTCAACACCGCCTTTACCTTATGGGGAATCGATTCAAGAGCTTTCACAAGTGTTTTACATCCATTGACCCTGCTTTGTAAAATTTCCTGTTTACGTTGTCGTGTCCATCGTTTATCAGCAACACCAGCACCCGCTAAATGTATAATATAATCTGCCTGCTGAATGGCAGTTGGTTCTATCCAATATTCATCAGGATTCCAAAGTACATATTCATTGGAAAATGATTTAGCGGTAGTATTTACTGGTATACTTCTGGTTATGATTATAACCCGGTTTCCAGATGCGGATAAAAGGGCTGCCAGCGCTTGTCCAACCATTCCGGTTCCACCCGTTATAAGTATTGTTGCCATGTAAGTATTATATATAGAAGATAACAAATTTTATAAAAGATAGTTGCAAAAAAAACCCCGGTTCGGCCCCGGGGTAACAACAAAAATCACCAGCAATTTTTAAACCGATTAATCCGGCTTTTTCCCTTCCAGAAATGTATTTCGGGTAGACAAAATAGGTTGATCATTTTCACCTTTGCCTACAGTAACCCTGCTATAAAATTGTTCAGCAGAGGTTAATGAATTACCAAATAGTTCCATATTTTTTCTTACATAAGCCGGTACTACATCAAACTCATTATTAGGATCGGCAGGATTATTCAGATTATAGGAAAGGTTTCGCAATTTTTGAATTCTTTCAGCGGCCCTTCGTTTTTGTTCTTCATCTTCACTAAACTGAATATCTTCTATAACTGCAGTAGGTTCCGCTACTCGCTGAACAGGAATTTCTTTTATCACCATCTGTAAATTGAGATCATCCTCAGCCTCTTTTTCTTCCAGTTGATTAATCAAATCAGGAACTACAATAGGTTGATTAATTAGCTGCTCTTCAAAGATTTCCTCCTTCACCAACTCATCCAAAGGCTCAGGCTGTAGAGGAGTTACAGGCATCGGATTTTGAACAAGTGGAACAACTTCTTCCCGCTCAGATTCTTCATATATGCGCGTTGGTTTTGTAATCAAACCAAAATTTTCAGATGAAGAGTAAGCAGGCTGAATTGATTCATTATACCTAAACATATCTTCAAAAATATCTGAAGCACTGGTTGTAAGGTTTTGCTGAGCGGGCTGCAAATTAATTGTTTCAGTGATTTCAGTTGAAAGTTCAAAATGAAGCGGCCCCTGTGTTTGTATCAATACTTCTTCATTTTCCTCCACTTCCTCTTGCTGCTTCTCTTCTTCCCCTTTTTGATGCTCAATTATTGAGTTGTCACCTACAATTAAATTAAATTCAATTTTTTCTTCAGGCAGATCATTTTCTTTAATATTAGAAGTAATCGCATGCTCAATAGTAACTACATCTTCTGCTTCTACTTTTGTAAATAATTCAGAATTTACAGGAGTTGTTTCATTTTGTGTTGGAACAGGGGCAATACTTTCAGAAGCTGCTGCTTCCATACCCAATACCATTACAATTTTTTCAGGAGTGTCTTTTGCTATTTTTCTATTATTAGCTGGTTGAAATGGATCTTTATGTTCAAATCCGGTGGCAACCAAGGTTATACCTATTTTATCACCGAGTGTTTCATCGTAGCCCATACCTACTATAACATCCGTATCGGGCCCAGCCTGTTGGCGTAAGTAATTATTGATTATTTCCATTTCATCCATCGTGCATTCAAAATCCCCCTCTGCACTGTTAATATTAATTAGAATCCACTTTGCCCCCATGATGTCACTATCATTCAACAATGGGGAAGCCAGAGCCTGTTCAATTGCAAGTTGTGCCCTGTTCTCACCCGATACTTCTGCTTTTCCCAGAATAGCTACACCACCATTTTTCATCACAGTACATACATCGGCAAAATCAACAATAATATGTCCGCGGCTATTGATTATATCAGTAATACATTTTGCAGCGGTTGCCAATACATTATCTGCTTTACCAAAAGCCTCTTTCATTTTTAGATCGCCATATTGAACACGTAGTTTTTCATTGCTGATAACAAGGAGGGTATCAACTAAAGGTTTTAACTGACGAATTCCTTCCTGGGCCTGCTGTAAACGTTTTGGTCCCTCAAATGCAAACGGAGTAGTAACAATACCAACAGTTAAAATACCCATCTCTTTACAAATCTGAGCAATGATTGGTGCACCTCCTGTTCCGGTTCCGCCTCCCATACCAACAGTAATAAATGCCATTTTGGTATTTACTTCCAATATGCGGCGTATTTCTTCCAACGATTCTTCGGTGGCCATTTTGCCGATTTCCGGATTGGCGCCTGCACCCAACCCTTGTGTAAGATGCGGTCCAAGTTGAATTTTATTAGGTACCGGACTTTGTTCAATTGCTTTAGCATCGGTATTACAAATGATAAAGTCTACACCTTCAATTTGCTGATCAAACATGAAGTTAACTGCGTTGCTTCCTCCGCCTCCAACACCTAAAACTTTGATGATGGAAGATTTTTGCCGGGGGAGATCAAAATGAATCATATGAGCTGATTTAATAGGTAGTAATAGGTAGTAATTATTTGTAACAAAAATTTTTATTTATTCAGAACCTGATCTTCTTCGCTAAATAAATCCAACATTTTATACTTGAATTTATCCCAGAAGCCCTTTTTTCTTTCTTGAGCTATTTTACGATTATCAGGTTTTTCTATTTGAGTAAACTCAGGAACCTCATCTTCTATAATTTTTTCAACAGGGGTAACCGATATCTTTTTAAAGTGCTCGAGGAACTGCTGATACTGATAATCATAATCGTTATACCCCTTCAATATTAAACCAATACAAGTTGAATACATAGGTTTCTTCAATTCTTCAATGTGATTGGGTGCCAGATGCTCATTAGGCAAGCCAATTCTGGCATTCAATCCGGTTGTATATTCTGTTAATTGAATCAGATGTTTCAACTGTGAGCCTCCACCGGTTAATATAATTCCCCCATTCATTGCGCGACTATCTAATCCCACTTGTTTTAAATGGAATGAAACAAATTCAAGAATTTCACTCATACGTGCCTGAATAATCCCAGCAAGGTTTTTCACACTAATTTCCCGAGCAGGCATTCCCTTTAATCCGGGAATGGTGATGAATGCATTCGACTGGGCCTCATCAACCAGTGCACTTCCGTATTGAACTTTCAGCGCTTCGGCATGACTTCTCAACACACCTAAACCGGTTTTAATATCATTGGTTATATTTTCACCTCCGAATGGAATTACGGCTGTATGTTTTAAAATCCCTTCATAAAAAACAGCGAGATCACTGGTACCACCGCCAATATCCAGAATAGCAACCCCAGCTTCAATATCCAAATCGCTCATCACTGCACTGGCTGAAGCTAGTGGTTGTAATACGAGATCTTTGGTAACCAACCCACTTCTTTCTACAGAACGGTTGATGTTGCGAATCGCATTTCGATCGCCTGTAATGATATGAAAATTAGCTCCCACTTTTACACCATTGTAACCAATAGGATCTTTAATATTAGCTATATTATCAACATGATAATCCATTGGAATCACATCAATAATCTGATCTCCAGCAGGAATAAATGTTTTACGCTGATTGTTAATCAGCAGGTCAATTTCTTCTTTGAAAATCTCAATGTCCGCATCCTGTCGAACAATATCACCTCTGGTTTGCAGACTTTTGATGTGCTGACCGGCAATCCCAACATATACTTCATTAATAAGTAAATCCGGATTATTCTTATAGCAGTTTTCTAATGCCTGCTGTATTGCCTTGCGTGTTTGCTCGATATTCAATACCAAACCATGGGCCACACCGTTACTGTTAGCTCGGCCAAAACCGAGTATTTCTAATTTTCCAAACTCATTCTTTCTACCTGCAATGGCTGCAATTTTGGTTGTCCCAATATCAAGACCTACAATAATGGGTGCTTCATGCTGATTCATATTCGCTGATTTTGTTGTTGTTTTTTTAATTTCTTCCGGGTTGGTATTACTGGTTTACTTTTTTTTGATTGGTTTTTGCTGGTGGGCTATCTACCTTCTTTGTTCCGGAAACAGGTAACTTCTGGTTCGAAACCTCTTTTGATAACGAGGAATTGATAGTTTTATTGTAAGTTTTTTGCATATTTTTATCCTTTGAAACTGAAGGAGATATATTCATATTGGCCGGTTGATTCCTATTGCTGATTGTCTTTGTGCCGGGCACAATTTTTTCTGCCTGTTCCGATGTGACTTTTATTTGTGCTGCCTTTACATCAATACCCTGTACAGTCTGATAAAATTGGGTTGAATCTAGCATCCTTTCGGGATGACGCATACCAATTAATTGTCGCTTAAACTGTACATCAATAACCGGATACTGAGCATACCCCATTTTAAAATACTCAGTAGTAAAATATGCATTCAATTTTTGAAATTTTTCGTCAAGGTCAGCGCCATCACCTAACCGTATAATTGGTCTGCCGGTGATAGGATATAATTCAAAATGGTTACCGGCAACAATAGCTATCTGACTAATCTGAGCCATCCAAAATGAATCAGCAGCGATTTTTTTGCTTATAGCAATGATATCATTTAGTAACATACTATCCGGAACAGACAAAACAGATTGATCGGATGGGAAGTCAGTAAATACTGGTACACGTGCTACCAATTGATCACTTAAAGGGAGCTGGACCCCCATACTATCAATATAATAAGATTGTTGCTGCAAAGTAAATACCCGGGCAATGGGTAGCCGCTCGTGTAAATTTGCATGAAGAGAATCATTATTATCTATATAAATTTCTGCCTTAGCTATCCATGGATTATGCTCCAGCATTAATTCCATGGAACGTAAAGGAAGCCGACTAATTTCTTTTCCGGTAATTTGAAAAGTTTTTTCCAGAAGTTGCCGAATATCTGTTTCATTTACAAAGACCAGTTCAGTTGGGGTTAATAAAGTAACTTCGATTCCCTTACAAGCATGCTTGCCCTTTTTTATTAATGCTGCACCGGATAATACCAGCACGCCAACTCCAATGAGAAGCCAGAGTGTTACGGATATTATTTTTTTCCAAGGCAGTTTACGCATGGGATGCTGATTGATTTTTGTCTACGATTTCTTGTATCAACTGATCTATATCACCCGCACCAGCCATCACCAAAATACCCGGTTGCTGATGTTCTATCCAATTTTTACATTCTTCTTTAGTAAATAAGTGAACTTGCTCATTTTTCATTTGACTACGAATGATTTCACTGCTCACGCCTTCAATGGGTAGTTCACGAGCAGGATAAATAGGGAGTAAAATGACTTCATCTGCCATATCCAGGCTTACTGCAAATTCATTGCATAAATCGCGGGTTCTGGAAAAAAGGTGGGGCTGAAAAACCAGCGTAATCTGTTTACCAGGAAAAATGCTTTTGACTCCTGTTATCAATGCCTTTAGTTCTTCGGGATGATGAGCATAATCATCTATCAATACCTGTTGATTGGTTTGAATACGATATTCAAATCTTCGTTTTACTCCCTTAAAATTCGCAAGTGCTGATCGTATAGCATCATGAGAAATTCCTAACTGATGCGCAACTGTTACTGCGGCTAACGCATTCTCGATATTATGCAATCCTCCCATCGAAAGCTGCATTCCATTAATAGAAAAGTTATTTCCCGTGATATCGAAATGATAAGTACCTTTTACAACACTGATATTGGTGGCAAAAACCTGAGCTAAGGTGGACTGTCCGCTATAGGTAATGGTTGAGGCTGCTGAAAAAATCAAATGTTGTGCAATCCCATGCTGTTTAATTAAAATTCCACCGGGTTTTAGCCTACCAGCAAATGCCTCAAAAGCTTTTTCAACTTCTTCAGTAGTTCCATAAATATCGAGATGATCTGCATCTACAGCGGTAATAACAGCAATATCAGGAGATAGCTTTAAAAAACTTCTGTCGTATTCATCTGCTTCTATTACTGCCACATCTCTATCACTGCTCCAAAAATTAGTTTGATAATTTGCTGCAATTCCTCCTAAAAAAGCGTTACATCCATATTGACTATCGCGCAATATATGTGCAATCATAGTTGAAACAGTTGTTTTACCATGAGTTCCTGCAACGCATATATTAAAACTATTCTCAGTAATCCATTGTAGTATATCACTTCTCTTCACAACCCGATAACCATTATTTTCATAAAACACGCGTTCAATATGATTCGAAGGAATGGCAGGTGTATAAACAACTACATCCACTTCTTTTGGAATCAAATCAAGCGACTCATGATAGTGAATTGCTATACCCTCGGCAACCAATGTTCGGGTTAATGATGTTTCAGCTTTATCATACCCGGAAACCTGTGCTCCTCTGGATTTAAAGTACCTAGCCAATGCGCTCATACCAATCCCGCCGATACCAATAAAATAAATAGATGATATAGTAAATGTTGAATTCATTTAATTTTTTAAGATGAATTGAGCAATATTTTTTCCTGCGCCATGTATCGCTAAAGATCTAGCTATTGTAGCCATATTTTTTTGCTTTTCTTTATTTGCTGCAAGTAATAAAAATTGAGCAACCAAATTTTCCCCAGCACTTGCATCAGGAATCAGAATAGCCGCATTCAGATTGGATAAGTAAGCAGCATTGGCTGTTTGGTGATCTTCTGCAGCTAAAGGATAGGGAACCAGAATAGAAGGCTTGCCAGTCATACAAATTTCTGCAATCGACATTGCTCCCGAACGAGATACAATGATGTCTGCTGCGAGATAAGCCAAATCCATGCGAGATATAAATTCACTCACATATACATTGCGGAGGCCCGATGCCAATTCAAAATATCGGTTATTATTATTTTTCCCAGTTTGCCAGATTATTTGAACTTGTTCGGCAATATTTTTTAATCTGCCAGCAACTGCTTCATTTATGCTGCGGGCACCTAAACTTCCACCCATTATTAAAATAACTGGCAGCGATGCATTTAACCCAAAAAAATGTAGAGCGGCTTCCGTTGTTTCAGTGGGAAACTCAATTTCCTTTCGAACCGGATTTCCTGAAACCACTATTTTTTGAGCAGGGAAAAATCGCTCCATGCCTGTTGTACCTACAAATATGGCCGTAGCTTTTTTTCCTAACCATATATTAGCCTTACCTGCATATGAGTTACTTTCATGAATAAAGTTGTCAATCCCATTGAATTGAGCATACAGAACTACTGGAAAAGAAGCATAACCACCCACTCCGATTACTGCATTCGGACGAAAATCGGAAAATATCTTTTTTACTTGCCAGAGACTTTTAAATAATTGAAATGGCAATTTCCAGTTATCAAAAAGTTTACTACGGTTGAACCCTGTAATGGTTATTCCCTTAATAGTAAAACCAGCTTCAGGAATTTTTTCCATCTCCATTTTACCCAATGCCCCAACAAATAAAATTTCAATATCAGCATTGATTTGTTGCAATGCACGTGCAATAGCAATTGCAGGAAAAATATGCCCCCCCGTACCACCACCGGAAATGATAAAACGCTTTTTCAATTTTGTATTGACAGTAGAGGATATGGAATTGCTATAACTCATGCAGCAGTATCATCAGGTGTAGGTGAAGTAATATTGTCTTTTCCTTCAAGTTGTTCCACATTGCGAGCAACACTTAAAATAATTCCAATAGAAGCACAGGTAAACAGATAAGAACTCCCGCCCATACTAATTAATGGCAGGGTTACTCCTGTTACCGGAAGGAGGTGTACATTTACCGCCATATTGGCTAAAGCTTGTATAGCTAAAGTGAAACTTAGTCCTAAAGCCAGGAATGCACCAAATGCATAAGGGCATTTTCTGAAAATTCTAATACACCTGAATAAAAACAATAAATATATCAATACTATAAAGGCAGCACCCAGTAATCCGTATTCTTCTATGATTATAGAAAAAATAAAATCGTTATATGCCTGAGGCAAAAAATTTCGCTGCATGCTATTACCAGGCCCTAACCCAACAAACATTTTTCCATTGGATATGGCAATATTAGCCTGCTGTACCTGATAGGGAATATCCTGATCGCTTGCATAAATAAAATCTTGCACTCTCGCCACCCAGGTACCAAAACGCCCAACTGATTTCATTTTCTCTGCAATAGCTTTTTTCCCGGTCGCTGTGTCTGTTTTTGGTGTATGTGTAATTACTGCTACCGAAACAATAACGGAAATCGGTATCAATGCCACTAGAATAGTAAGCGCAATATGTTTAAATGAAACTCTTCCAATAAACATCAGTAATAAAGCTGTAGCACCCGTTAATAAGGCATTCGATAAATTGGCCGGCATTATCAAAGCACAGATAATTAATACCGGAAATACAATCGGTAAAAAACCAGATTTAAAATCTTTAATTATATCCTGTTTACGACTAAGTAATCGAGAAATATACATAAACAAAGCAAGCTTAGCTAAATCACTTGTTTGTAATGTGAGGTTAATTACTGGTAGCTTAATCCATCTACTGCCTTCATTTATACGGGCACCAAAAAATAAAGTATATAATAATAAAGGAATGGATAATAAAAATAAGATGGAGGCAACTTTAGAAAAAACGGTATAATTCATCCGATGTAAAAAATAAACTACTACTAACCCCAACATGGTAAAAGATACCTGCTTAAAGAGATACATACTGGTATTCCCTCTATTCATTTTATAAGCCAAAGATCCGGTTGCACTATAAACCACCAAAATAGAAATCAATGATAGAATCAACAAGATACCCCAGATATAACGATCCCCACGGGTTCGGCTAACCAGTTCACCCTTCATACCTTCTATAGAAGGAATCTGTGTTAATATGGGCTCTTGTTTCAAAGACATACTTAGCGTACTAGAGTTCTTTTACAGCATTTTTAAACTGAGCACCTCTGTCTTCATAATTTTTAAACAAATCGAAACTTGCACAAGCCGGACTCAATAATACTACATCTCCTTTTGTAGCCAGTTTAAAAGAAGCATTCACTGCCTTTTTTGCAGATTCGGTTTCTACTATAACCGGAACTATGTTTTGAAATACCTGAATAATTTTTTTATTATCGGTTCCCATACAAACAATGGCTTTCACTTTATCTTTAACCAGATCGGCAATCAGGCTATAGTCGTTTCCTTTATCTACTCCGCCGAGTATCAACACTACCGGCTTATTCATACTTTCCAATGCATACCAAGTGCTATTAACATTGGTTGCCTTTGAGTCGTTTACAAACTCTACACCGCGCACCATAGCAACAAATTCCATTCGATGTTCCAGGCTTTGGAAATTGTTAACAGCTTCGCGGATTTTTTCTTTTCTGATACCGAGCGTAGCCGCGGCGATTCCGGCTGCCATGGTATTGTACTGGTTGTGCTTGCCTTTGAGGGCGAAATCATAAATGCTCATGCTTACTCTTTCTTCTTGAATTCTGAGCATCATTTGATCTCCTTTGATGTAGGCGCCTTTTTTTACTTCGTGTTTCATAGAGAAGGGTAGTGGGTTAGTATGTAGGTTGATTAATGGGATTTTTTTCATGATGACTTCATCATCTTCACAATAGATAAAATAGTCCTCCTTGGTTTGATTTTCAATAATCCTGAACTTGCTGTTGATATAATTTGAAAATTGATAATCATATCTATCGAGATGATCTTCAGTAATATTCAATAGCACAGCAATGTGTGGCCTAAATAAGCTGATATCATCCAGCTGAAATGAACTGATTTCTAAAATATAAAGTGGCTGAGGGTTTTCTGCAACCTGACGTGCAAATGAATAACCGATATTTCCCACCAAAGCCACAGCCAAACCTGCATTTTTACATATATGATATATCAAAGCAGTTGTAGTGGTTTTTCCATTACTACCTGTAATTGCTACTATTTTACTCTCGCCTTTATAACGAAATGCCAATTCAATTTCACCAATTACAGGTATCTTTTTTTCGCGAATTTTTTTAACGAGTTCATTTTTTTCTGCGATACCTGGGCTTTTCACTATCTCATCTGCATTCAAAATCAAATCTTCGGTATGAACTCCTTCTTCAAATGGTATTCCATGATCAGCTAACTCCTTTTTATAATTTTCCTTCAACAGACCTCCATCACTCAGGAATACAGTATAGCCTCGCTGTTTAGAGAGAATTGCTGCCCCTACCCCACTTTCTCCACCTCCTAATATTACCATGCGTCTAGCCATGCTTAGCGAATCTTTAAGGTTACAATACTCATTACAACACAAATAATTGTTACAATCCAAAACCGAACAGCTATCTTACTTTCATGAAATCCCTTTTTCTGATAATGGTGATGTAATGGACTCATCAGAAAAATTCTTTTTCCCTCTCCAAATTTCTTTTTGGTGTATTTGAAGTAGCTCACTTGCAGTATCACACTCAGGTTTTCGATTAGAAATACTCCGCAAAAAATAGGGATTAACAATTCTTTTCTAACTATTATGGCAAGTGAAGCAATGATACCTCCCAGTGCAAGACTTCCGGTATCACCCATAAATACCTGTGCCGGAAAAGCATTATACCAAAGGAATCCAATACAAGCCCCTACAAAAGCACCCACAAATATGGAAAGCTCTCCTAAATTGGGGATATACATTACATCAAAATAATCAGCAAATATGTAATTACCGCTTACGTAAACAAACACTCCAATACCGGCACCAATAATGGCACTTACACCGGCAGCTAATCCGTCGAGACCATCGGTAAGATTTGCTCCATTGGATACAGCAGTTATAATAAATGTTACTATCAATATATAGATAACCCAAGTATATTTCTCAGCCCCTGGTCCAATCCAGCTGATAAGTTTACTATAATTGAATTGATGATTTTTTACAAAGGGAATGGTGGTGATAGGAGTTTTTACTTTAACAAAACGCTTGTCAACCCCATTCACTTTTCGAACTATAACATTACTGTCTTTTGCAAGTCTTTCTCCTTTTTGTAACTGCGCTGCGGGTGTTGTAATAACTTCTCTTTCTACAGTAACTGCATTGCTGAAATAAAGTGAAACACTAATGATGATTCCTAATCCAACTTGTCCAATGATTTTAGAAATACCTGCTAATCCATCACTATCTTTTTTCACAAACTTCTCTCCTGCTTCTTGTGCACGCTTTCTTGCTTTAAGTTTAAAATAATCATCTAAAAATCCAATAAAGCCGAGCCAAACTGTACAGAGAATCATCAATCGGATATATACCTTATCCAGATTCGCAAATAATAATGTAGGGATAAGAATACTTAATAAAATGATGATTCCTCCCATAGTGGGTGTACCTTTTTTCTGTATTTGTCCTTCCAGACCTAAATCCCGAACAGTTTCACCTATTTGCTTGTTTCTCAAAAACTCAATAATCTTCTTACCATAAATTGTTGCAATCAACAACGACAAAACCACTGCCATCGCTATGCGAAAAGTTAGAAACTGAAATAAACCAGCACCTGGAAGGTGGAAGGATTTACTCAGCCAGCTAAACAAATGGTATAACATGGGTGGCTTATTTTATTGATTATTTATTTAATAATGAAAAGGTTTCTCTTAAAACTTGCTTATCATCAAATGGATAGCGTACTCCTTTTATTTCTTGATATTTTTCATGCCCCTTACCTGCTACCAAAATGATATCCCCTTCTTTTGCCAATCCTACAGCTGTTTTAATTGCCTCCTTTCTATCCGAAACCGTGATATATTTTCTTGCATCTGCAGGCTCGAGTCCTGCTTGCATTTCTTTCAAAATTTCTTCTGGATTTTCAGTTCTTGGGTTATCACTGGTTAGGATTACCCAATTACTATGCTTGCATGCAATTTTAGCCATCAATGGACGTTTGGTTTTGTCACGATCGCCTCCACATCCTACAACTGTTATTACCTGCTCATACCCTTTTTTTAACTGATGAATTGTAGTAAGTACGTTTTCTACTGCATCGGGAGTATGGGCATAGTCAACAATGCCTATAATTCCACGGTTACTAACCTGATAATCGAATCTGCCTTCTGCTCCACTTAACGCACTTAAGTGGGTTAGAACTTTATTGGAATCTTCACCCAACAAGCAGGCTGCGCCGAATACGGCTAACAAATTATAGGCATTGAACTCTCCTATTAATCGGAAATGTACTTCCACATCATTCACAAGCATAACCAAGCCGGTTAATGCATTTTCAAATATTTTACCCTTAAATTCAGCAGGACGATAAAGACTATAGTAATACTTTTTTGCATGCGTATTTTGTAACATCACCGAACCGCGCTTATCATCTGCATTGGAAATAGCGAATGCATCAGTGGTTAGATAATCGAAAAAGCTTTTCTTTACCCGGATATATTCATCAAAAGTTTGATGATAATCCAGATGATCATGTGTTATATTACTGAATATGGCTCCGGTAAACTGTAATCCTGTGATGCGGTGTTGATGAATGGCATGACTACTGCACTCCATAAAAACATGGGTGCATCCCTTTTCCCGCATAACTTGTAATAAATGATTTAACTGAATAGCATCCGGAGTGGTGTGCGTTGATGGTAAAATCATTTCTCCAATTTGATTTTGAACCGTACTTATTAACCCACAGGTATAACCAAATGAACTGAATAATTTAAATAGTAGGGTAGCTATGGTTGTTTTTCCATTTGTACCTGTTACACCTACTATTGTGAGTTCCAGGGAAGGATCTCCGTAAAAATGATGTGCCATTATACCTAAGGCTTCTCCCGCATTTTTCACTTGTAAAAAAGTAATTCCTTCTGGAGTAATCGCTGGTATTGATTCACAGAGAATGGCTGAAGCACCTGCAGCAATTGCCATGGAAATAAATTGATGCCCATCTGCTTGTTGACCCTTTATGGCAATAAACAGATCGCCCGACTGTACTTTTCGGGAATCTAATTGTAAGGCATGTATTTCCTTATCGGTACTTCCAATAGTTTGTATCAAAGGAACCTGATATAATATGTGCTGAAGGTGTGCCATATAAATTAGCGGGTACCAATTTTATTATCTGAAAGTTGAATTTGTATTACTTGCTTTTTTTGCACAGGCTCACCGGGAGGAATTGACTGGCTAACCACTTTTCCTTTTCCTGAAATTCTAATTTGCAATCCACTACTTTCCCCTAATATCAATGCATCTTTTAAACCCAGACCAACAAGCTCCGGCATAACCGCAGGATTTTGAATGCGCGGTGAAAGATTTGATTTTTGTAATGAACCATTCAGATTTGCCCACTGATCGAAATTTCGGGACGAATCGTTTATCACAATCTTTAGTGCTTTTGCAATACGTTGCAAGTCATTTTTATTTCCTGCCATTGACCATTGAATTGAATCTGCTGAAGCAGTAGATAATAAAAGTGAGGCGGGCTGCTGACGTAAAAATGTAGCGTATAAGCGATCGGATATTTCCCTAAAAACAGGAGCGGCCACATCAGCGCCGTGATGCAAAATTGCTCCAGGTTTATTCTTGATCACCACAACACAAGTGTACTTAGGATTATTAGCAGGAAAAAACCCTGCAAATGAAGCCTGATATGTGTTGGTAGTATATCCCTTATTGTCATTTGCAACTAGCGCTGTTCCTGTTTTTCCTGCCACACTATATGATGAATTTTTGAATATAGTGGCAGCAGTACCCCTAATACAAACACCTTGTAAACAAGTATTTAATTGGCGTAAAGTAGTTTCACTACAAATTTTTTCTCTTAATACAGTTGGATTTATAGACCTGATGATTACACCTTCTTCACTAATTGCACTAACCAGATAGGGTTTCATCATTTTACCTCCATTAGCGATGGCATTGTATAAACAAAGAGTTTGTAAGGGAGTAATTTTAACATTATAACCAAATGCCATCCATGGTAATGTATTCGTATTCCATATTGATTGTCCAGGCCGATGAATTTCAGGTAACCGTTCACCGGTTAGGTCAATACCCATGGGAGAATCAAGATGCATTTTTTCTAACCACTTAATATAGCGGTTGGGTTGAGAAGCATAATGTGTCCAGACCATTTTAGCCATTCCAACATTGGAACTTTTTTCGAATGTTTCCTGCACGGTTTCAAATTGAATACCATGTACTTCCGCATCGTTTACCGTTTGATTATTCAATTGCCATTTACCCCCTTCAACATTGATAACATCTTGCAAGGAAACTTTTTTATCTTCTAACAAAGCCAATAAGGTGGCGAGCTTGAAAGTTGAACCCGGTTCAGAAGTACTGATAGCATAATTATATTTTTCCCAATAACTGCCATCATCCATTTTTCCCAGATTGGCCATTGCCTTAATTTTTCCGGTAGCTGTTTCCATAACGATGGCACACCCCTGTTCGGCTTCATGTTTTACCATTGCATTCATTAATGCCTTTTCGGTTACGCCCTGAATAAATACATCTAATGTGCTGATGATATCTCTGCCGGTTTCTGGTTCCACCACATACTGATCATCTTCCACAGGAATTTTTACCCCGCCTGCGATAAACCGAACCAGTTGCTTCCCGGGTTTACCCTGTAAAACACTATCGTAGGCATTTTCCAGTCCTACCTGATTACTATCCCTTGCCAAACCAATAGTTCTGAAAGCAAGCATCTGATAAGGATTGAGTCGAAAGTTTTTTTGAATGGCTATCATTCCACTGGTATATCTTCCCAAGTTGAATAATGGGAAAGCCCTGAGTTGCTCATACTCACGGAAACTGATTTTCTTCTTCAATAAAAAATATCCATCTCGATTGTGATAGGCCTGCTGCATCATTACCTTGTATTCACCGGCAGTCAAATCTTTAAACAATCCTGCCATCGCATCACATACGGAATCAATTTTTTCTCTGTAAAGCTGATCATTGTTATTACGCAAGGTTGCTAACCGGGTGTCCCAGTATATATCAAATCGAGGTACACTGGTACTAAGCATTTGACCATCTTCACTGTAAATGGTTCCGCGTTCAGATTCTATTGAATCCATTTTTTGGTGGAGGCTATCACTTAAGCCTCTCCAATATGCGCCTTGTACCTGCTGAATATATACAGCCTTCCCGAATATTACCAAGGCAACCACTACCACCAGCAGATAGCTGAGATACACTCTCCAAAGTATGTCGTTCTTTACATCCATGGCAGGTTACTGTTGGGTTGTGCGGTTGATAGTAGCTTCTAAGGGATAAGGCATTTCATTATTCAATTTCAGTTGCAGGGGAGCAGCTGCCTGAACAATTTGCTCCTCACCGCTTTTGAACATCACTTCACTTTTTAGTGTTTTATAATTGAACTGCAATTCTTTTATTTCAGTTTGTGTAGCGTTTATTTTACGAATGATCTGATCGGCACGATGACCATTGGCTATGTACAATATGGCAAGACCAGATAGAAAGAGAAAAAAAGTAATATTGTCAATTATCCACTGATAGTTAAATAAACTCTTCAGCGGATTTTTTAACCTGGTTCTATTTTTATTTTCGGTAGTCATTTTTTTACACTTTTTCTGCTACGCGTAATTTTGCGCTCCGGCTTCTGGGATTGTTGGATTGCTCATCACTACCAGGCAGTATTGGTTTTTTATTTACCAGGTGAAAAATCTTTTCGGCACGATTAGACAAGAGGGGGTGAGTGGGAATTTCATCCACTGTTCCCTGCCGGAAAAAATTTTTTACCATCCGGTCTTCAATAGAGTGAAAGCTAATGATGGCTGCCCTTCCACCCGATTTCAACAATGCGGGTATTTGTTGCAGCATTTCTTTCAACGCACCTAATTCGTCATTTACTTCCATTCGTAAAGCCTGAAAAACCTGAGCCAGGTATTTATTTGGATTTCCCTTTACTGCAGCACTGATCATATTTTTAAACTGACTAATGGTTTGGACCTGCACACTGATTCTTTGCTGAACAATCAATCTGGCGAGTGTTTTCGAATTACTTACTTCACCATATTGCTCAAACATTCGATGGAGTTGTTGCTCATCATATGTTTTCACAATTTCAGCTGCAGTGATAGTTTGACGCCTGTCCATACGCATATCCAACGGACCATCCATGCGAATCGAGAATCCTCTTGCTCCTTCATCAAACTGGTGACTGCTTACTCCCAGATCAGCCAGGATTCCATCAATTTGATTTACCTGATGCAGTCGCAGGATGCGCTGCAGGTGACGAAAGTTGTAAGGCAAAAAAACGATTCGGGAATCAGCGGGCAGGTTAGCTGCTGCATCAGCGTCCTGATCAAAAACAAATAACTTACCCGTTGGTCCTAAATGCTGCAATATTCCTCTGCTATGACCTCCTCCTCCAAAAGTGGCATCCACATACACACCTTCGGGCTTGATGGCCAAAGCTTCGAGAGATTCTTTCAGTAAAACGGGAACGTGATAGGGATTGGGAGTAACTGATGATGAATGGGAGGTGGCTGAGCTCATTCGATTTTTTTTCGATTCGATCAACTTTCCTTTTTCATATCAGTTCCCTTCATCACTTCCTCCGCTAAACGACTAAAATCTTCCGGAGAGAAATCCTCAAAGAGCTGTTTGTACTTACCTGCATCCCAGATTTCGAAGCGATCCATGGCAGCTGCCAGCACAATGTCTTTGCCGAGACCGGCAAATTCTTTCAGGGAAGGTGGCAGGAGCAAGCGGTTTGCGCTATCCATCTCTACTTCTGTAGCCCCCCCTAAAAACTGGCGGCGAAATTGACGTACCTTGGGGTCAAAATCATTCAATTGGCTAATTCTCGAAATAATGAGTTCCCAACTTTTCAACGGATATAACGTGAGACATTTTTCAAAGCCCCGGCTGATAATGAAGCGCCCCTCCCCTTCCGGTAACTGTTTTTTCAGTCCCCCCGGAACAAGAAAACGGCCCTTCGCATCTACCGTAGCCTCATATTCTCCGTGAAATCCGCTCATTTGTGAAAAACTTTATTTGATGATTACCACTTGTTGACACAAAATAACACTTTTTCCCACTTTTAACCCTCATTTTGGGGAACTGAATTTATCCACAGAATTCAGTGTCGTACAATTCAATACAGTAAAGGATTTGAGGGCAATTAATGACAAATCACCTCTTTATCGATGTGAATTGAAGTGGATAACCAGTTAATAACTTAGGAAATACGGGGAATTGAAAGTGGAAAACCAGCAAACAAGCGAAAAATCAGTGAAAAAACACTTTGATCTTAGCATTTTCATGGAATTTTGCAGCCATTTCATGCAAATAATCAAGTACTCTTTTTTATGGATACCCATAATCACCCAAGGAATATCAGTATCGCAGACTACCAATATCCGTTGGCGGATGAAAAAATTGCCCGGTTTCCGCTCCCAAAAAGAGATGACTCAAAACTGTTGATTTATCAGCAGGAACAAATTCAAGAAAGCTACTATTATCATTTACCCAACTTCATCCCATCTAATACGTTACTGATTTTCAATGATACTCGTGTTGTACCGGCAAGATTATATATGCAAACTTCGGGAGGAAATACGGTAGAAGTATTTTGTTTGGAACCGGGCTCCGGCTATGCAGATATTAGCACTGCCATGCTTACAACCGGAAAAGTGCATTGGCAATGTTTAATCGGTGGAGCCAAAAAATGGAAGGAGGGAGTATTATCACTGAACCATCAACAAGGCGATACGCATATTCATTTGCAAGCAAGATTATTAGAGAGAAAAGATGCCATCTTTTTATTGGAACTCAGCTGGAAGCCAGAAAAAGTGAGTTTTGCAGAAATGCTATCGACTGTGGGAGAACTGCCTTTACCTCCATACCTGAATCGGGCAGCCAATCCGGAAGATTATGATCGCTATCAAACTGTTTTTGCACAACACCAGGGTTCGGTAGCTGCTCCTACTGCCGGATTACATTTTACCAAAGAGTTACTGGAAAACCTGAAAAACAAATCCATTACGAATGCCTTTATTACACTGCATGTGGGTGCGGGAACATTTATGCCAGTGAAAGCTGAAAAAATTGGCGATCATGAAATGCACCGGGAATATATTGAAGTATCTATCGATTTTTTAGAAGCTCTCCGTAAACATTTGCCCAATCCGGTTATCACAGTTGGTACTACTTCTATGAGAACACTGGAAAGTATTTACTGGCTAGGTTCGAAACTTATAGAAGAGCCAGGTTTACTTCCGGGGGAATTACAGGTTAATCAATGGGACCCCTATCAACAGGAATATCAGGCAGCTACTCCTGTAGAAGCCCTTAATGCACTCCTATCCTGGATGCAGCAACACGAACTTCAACAATTGATGGCAACTACACAACTATTCATTGCACCTGGATATCCCTTTCAATTTACCGATGCCCTCATTACTAATTTTCATCAACCGGGTTCTACGCTGTTGCTTCTAGTTAGTGCGCTGGTTGGGGATGATTGGAGAAAAATTTATGAGTACGCACTTAACCACTCCTTTCGATTTTTAAGTTATGGGGATGGAAGCTTGCTTTGGAGAAATAATGGTAGGTAACAGATTAATTTCCCAATCCTGCTAAATGAAAAGACATTGTAAACGTACTGCCTTTTCCCAGTGTACTGCTTACCCGAATGGTTCCTTTATGGGCATCAATAATCGACTTTACATAACTCATACCAAGTCCAAACCCTTTTACCTGATGTATATTCCCAGTATGTGCACGATAAAATTTTTCAAAGATTCTTTTTTCCGTTTCTCTGTTCATCCCAATCCCTTTATCAGCAATTTGAATTACAAGTTGTTTTCGTGTGCTATGGGTAGTTATGGTAATAGCGGGTGCCCCGTTTGCATACTTGATGGCATTATCAAACAGATTAGATATTGCATTCGTAAAGTGCACTTCATCGCCTTCAATCATATCATTTGATGCATTGAGTAATAAATGAACCTGACCTTCCTGCTTTTGTAATTGCAACTGATATTTTTCAATTGTTTGATGAATTATTCTATGAACCGATAACGTTTTTTTATTGAGCTTAAATTCTTCCTTTTCCATTAATGCTGCCTGTAAAATGGCTTCCACCTGTTTATTCATCCGGATATTTTCCTCTTTAATAATTCCAGTAAAATACTTGGCTCGTTCCGGCTCTGCCTGTACTTTTTCATTCTTTAAAGCATCCACTGCTAATGATATTGTAGCAATAGGAGTTTTAAACTCATGTGTCATGTTATTGATAAAATCACTCTTTATCTCACTTAATTTTTTCTGATTCAGCAAGGTTTTAATGGTAACATAAAATGCAGCTATGATAACTATCATAAATACCAGTGCACCTGCCAGCATCCATTTGAGAGAAGATAAAATGGGAAGGTCAAACTTTGGAGTTACTACTACCAATGCCTCCATTCCAGAGGATTCTGTTTCGTAAATACTATAGGTCCTGATAGGATAAACCCTTTTTTGATTGTGAACCGTATCCCAATATGCCTTCTCATATCCCTTGGAAATTAACTCATACTCACCCAACGGATTGGTAACTGCAAATTCAATCGATACATCTTTTAATTTTTGTGCCTTCAGGGCTTCTTTTAATTTGTACCCAATTTCCTGATAGGTAAATTTATTTACAACCAACGGTTGACCAAACCCCCGAAATGAGTAACCAGGCCTGAACATCGAACCTTTTTGCTGAAAGGGAAGTAGAGGAATCGACTCTTTTACTAGTTCCTGTCCCATTTCATCAGCAACTGAAATACAGGCTTTATCGAATTGATCCCTGAATTGTTGCCGTGTGATTTCCAATAGATTAGCAACCCAGGATATCTGTAAAAGGATGAGCCCCAGCAACGATAAGGAAATCAATATGGTGATGACAGGGAAAGTTTTTTTCATCACTACAAATATAATAGTTGCCCTCTGCTGATGTGTTTTATATTCAATTTTTCATTAACTTAACTGAGCATTTTAACAAATTATGACCGAATATGCAGGCCACACCCTTTCCGATACCCGGAAGTTTGCTCATTTCTGATCCCTTTTTACAGGATCCGAACTTTAGCAGATCAGTCGTATTAATATGCGAGCATGAATCAACCGGAAGTTTTGGACTCGTATTAAATCAACCCATGCACCTTACATTAGGCGATTTGATTCCGGCAGCTGCTGATATTCAGGTTCCTGTTTTTTGTGGGGGGCCGGTTGGAAATGATACTTTACATTTTATTCATAAGCGAACTGATTTACTGGATGATACCATTGTACTAAAAGATGGAATTGGTTGGAGCGGAAACATATATGAGATTATCAAGCATTTGAAATCGGGCGAGATGACAGAAAAAGATATAGTTTTTTTTGTAGGATATAGTGGTTGGGGTGAAGGACAACTCATGCAAGAATTGGATGCGAAAACCTGGATTCGCTCTGAAGTTACCCTACCCCTCCTATTTCAAGTAAACCCAGAAAACAAATGGCAATCTGCACTTTTACAAATGGGCGGTGAGTATGCCAACATGGCCAATTACCCGATTGATCCTCAATTAAATTAGTGCCCTGATACAATAAAAAAGCCTCCAAATAACCTAATGGTGAAATTTGGAGGCTTCGATGCGGCAATATTGATGCTTATTTTTTTTCAGCAGATCGCTTAATCCATTTCTCATCGAAAAACATAACCGCTAGCACCAATAAAATTACTCCTAAGTAAAATGTATTGATGGGCAATGCAGGGGTATTAAACAAATATCCTGAAATATGTGCCAAAGGATAAAGTAAACATACCAATGCAAAAAAGAACAATACGTTTCTAATGATTTTCATGGTTTGCTTTTTTGTTAACTAAAGTTACAAATTAATTAAATAAACTAATCAGCCATTTCATGAGATATACACACGCCAAAATCAATTGCCATTATGGATAATCCAATCCAACCGGCATATTTTGCCATAATACGGGTTCCTGCCATCACAATTGCCTGCATGCCCTCTGATGCCAGTTTTTTTAGTGCCCCTATTCCAATTATACTCGCACTCCCTACACCAATAGCGTCTTTTAAACAATTCCAAATTTCACCAACATCAATACCCAAAGTACGAACATGATTACCACCAATTTGCATGGTACCCAACCTTCCGTTTCCAAAAGCAGTAATAGGCTGAGTTTTTAATTTTTTCCAACGGGAGTCATCGCTACTGATTCCTAAACTAATTCCCTCTTTAACAATAACTAAAATTTCAGAATCGCTATACTGCTGCAACTCGGGTAATTGTAAAAATAGTTGCAGCCAGTCGTTATCTACTTTGTTTTTCATTTCAGACCACTGATCAAACTGCAAAGCATACGCTGCAAAATGTTGCTGTAAAGCAGCTTCATTATCGCCGGCCACTTGTACACCAGATAAAAATTTATTTCGATTAGCCCTTATTTCAGCAGTATTAAGATAATTAGATAACTGATAAAAATCCTGCATAAAACTTCCCGCGAAGCGAATAAAACTTTCCGTTAAATAAATTTTGGAAGCGGTTTCCTGCGGAAGATGGATAATGTTAGTTTCCTGCTTTTTACAGGCTGTAAAGCATCCGACAAATGCCAGAAGCAAAAAAATGATTCTGTATTTTTTCATATGAGTTAGTATTATATTTCTCCAAACTTTATCATTCGACATTGGAGTTCTTCGACTCAGGCCTTGAGATTTTTATTCCAACAACTCAAAATAAAAACTGCTGCTACTGAATAAAAAGGTAGAAAATACCCTATTTAACTCCCGATTACACCCAAAATAAAAAAGCCCCTGCAATGCAAGGGCTTTAATAAAAATTTATTTTATTTACCTAATCCTGAGAAGTTCCTTCTACTAATACGGTTACGCGATTATTCAATACTTCCACAAAGCCCGACTGAATAGTGAATTGCTCGGTTTCTTTTTTGTCTTTAAGAATTTTCACCTTTCCTTTTCCCAAGGCACTAACCATGGGTGCGTGCTTATCCAATATCTCAAATAACCCGTGAACCCCGGGCAGCATAATTCCATATACCGATCCGCTATAAAGTTTTTTCTCGGGTGTTAATATATCTAATTGCATGTATCCAGAATTTGTTTAGTTGATTGACTATCCTTTTGCAGCTTCCATCAACTTCTTACCTTTTTCAATTGCATCTTCCAGGGTTCCAACCAGGTTGAATGCAGCCTCCGGATATTCATCCACTTCTCCATCCATGATAGCATTGAATCCGCGAATGGTATCGTTAATATCTACAAATACTCCTTTTAATCCGGTAAACTGCTCGGCAACGTGGAAGGGTTGAGATAAGAAACGCTGTACTTTACGCGCACGTTGTACCGTCATTTTATCTTCTTCACTCAATTCATCCATACCCAAGATGGCGATGATATCCTGTAACTCTTTGTAACGTTGTAAAATTAATTTTACGCGGTTTGCACAATCGTAATGTGCATCCCCAACAATTGCCGGAGTTAAAATACGGGAAGTTGAATCCAATGGATCTACGGCAGGGTAAATACCCAGGTCGGCAATTTTACGGCTCAATACCGTTGTAGCATCCAAGTGTGCAAAAGTGGTGGCAGGTGCCGGATCGGTTAAGTCATCGGCAGGTACGTACACCGCCTGTACAGATGTAATAGATCCATTTTTAGTGGAGGTAATTCTCTCCTGCATCAACCCCATCTCTGTTGCAAGTGTAGGCTGATACCCTACCGCAGAAGGCATACGTCCTAATAAAGCAGATACCTCAGAACCAGCCTGTGTGAAACGGAAGATATTATCTACGAAAAAGAGAATATCCTTTCCTTTTCCGGTTCCATCACCATCACGGAAATACTCTGCAATGGTTAATCCACTCAAAGCAACACGAGCACGGGCTCCCGGAGGCTCATTCATTTGTCCGAACACGAAAGTAGCTTTTGAATCTTTCAGTAATTCCAGATTTACTTTACTTAAATCCCAACCACCTTCTTCCATGCTATGTTTGAAGTCGTTGCCATATTGCATAATTCCAGCTTCAATCATTTCACGCAACAAGTCGTTTCCTTCACGGGTACGTTCACCCACACCAGCAAAAACCGATAAACCTCCATGACCCTTAGCAATATTGTTGATCAATTCCTGAATCAATACGGTTTTACCCACTCCGGCACCACCAAACAATCCGATTTTTCCTCCCTTTGCATAAGGTTCAATCAGATCAATTACTTTAATACCGGTAAATAATACTTCTGAAGCAGTACTCAGGTTCTCGAAAATTGGAGGTTTGCTGTGAATAGGACGACCATTTGCTTTAGACAATTGTGGCAATCCATCAATCGCATCTCCCGTTACATTGAATAAGCGACCGTTGATGCCTTCGCCGGTTGGCATCGTAATGGGGCGACCGGTATCGGTAACCGTCATTCCTCTAACCAATCCTTCTGTACCGTCCATTGCAATGGTACGAACGCTGTCTTCTCCAAGGTGCTGCTGAACCTCGAGAATCAGTTTGTCGCCATTCTCTTTCTCAATTTCCAGCGCATTAAATATCTCCGGCAGGGTATTGTCGTCTGGAAAATGAACGTCAACCACCGCTCCAATGATTTGTTTGATTTTTCCTTTAGTAGCCATTTCAGGTGAAATATAAAGTGATAAATGATGAATGATAAGGGTAAGTCGGACTGGGTTTTCCAACTTGGCGGCAAAGGTAAGGGGATGTGCCCTAAAAAAATGAAAAATAACCAACAAAATTGCCCCCAACTATTGGGGAATTGTCAATAAACCATCCCCAATACAAATAATGGGATTCCTATAGCAAAATAAGTAATCAAAGTGCTATAAATCAAAGATTTATAAAAAACAATCGGTGAAAACACCGTATTAATCACCGTTTTAACACCGAACCTAACAAGTGAATTATACCTGCCAGGCCCAGTTTTCCTGCTCCTTCGTTAAATTTATCTTTCGCCTTTTCCTGGTCGTCCGAATGCTTTTTTCTTCCTTTAATCCAGAAATAAGCTGCCTGAACCAATTGAGTGATACCGCTTAAACCTTGTCTACCGGCAATGATTTCGGCTATACTTAATCCTACAATTTTTAAACCCTGTATCGGAATTTGGCGGGTTTGAGCTACGATAGCTTTTTCATCTTCCCGCACTTGAGCCTGCAAAAGGGAAATGGCAGCACCTAAATCTGTTGCATTGCGGATGGGTTGGTACTCAATTTTCGGGCGCATGATCTTCGGTTTTAGGAGTGAGCATCGATTCAATTACCCGATTAGTAACCATTCGTTGAATGGACTTCCGAAATAGTATCAGGAAAATAATTTTTAACAGAAAGATTCCCGCAACACATGCAAAGCCCAACCAATAGGAACCCCATCTTTCTCCGAGATAAAAGCCTGCCATCAGACTTACACTCAGTATCAGAAAAAAAAGCATCCCTGCAAAAAGAATGGCCCAGGTTAGGGTTGCGCTTAGGTTGGCAGTTTTTTGTGTAAGCTGCAATTGCATCAACCGTAACCGGTTTTGTATATACCCCTCTATTCGCTCTCGGTATTCGCCAAAAAAGGAGTTGGAGCTATTTTCCATGAGATGAATTAAGTTGTGGTTTCACTGGAAGATCCATCAAAATGCTCAGTAACCTTCCGCGCTTTATCTAGCAAATTATCCATTGCGGTTTCAAACTCGGCTACTTTTTCTTTCACATCCTCCTGAAATTCCCCACTTTTAGATTGAAACTTATTTACCATTTCTTTGCCTTTGTCGCTTCCAAGAAAAAGGGTTATAGCTGCTCCGGCCAATCCACCCAGGATCAATCCGGCTAAAAATTTTTCTTTATCGTTCATAAATAAGGTGATTGAAGTGATCTGCCGCATGCAGGCAGGAATAATTTGTATATTTACATAACCTACCTAAAGGTACGATGGAAAATCAGCCTAATCATAGAATCAATCGTTATTTTTTTTTAGCAGTTATCATCCTATTTGCCGCAGTATTATTATTGAGTTTACGAGCTTTTTTTACCGCATTTTTGGGTGCTATCATTTTCTACGTATTAAGCAAAAAACCTGCCAATTGGCTTATTAGTAAAAAGAAATGGAGTAAGAGTCTTACGGCAGTGGTAGTGATAGTAATTTCACTCTTTATTTTTTTGATTCCACTAATTCTATTCGTAGCACTTTTGATGAAAAAAGTGCTGATTTACAGCGGTAATTTTTCAAACTGGAATGCTCCGCTTACCGAGTTAGATCAATCCATCCAACAACAATTTCATATCAGTCTGCTGAATGAACAAACCTTGAAACAAATTCAGGAATATTCCAGTCATTTCGTGTCCAATGCCCTCAGTAGCGGAATTAATTTATTAGGTTCGGTTACCATGATGTACTTTTTTCTGTTTTTTATGCTTGTGAATATTAACCGACTCGAAGCAGCCATTCTGCATTATTTACCATTTAGCAGGAGAAAAATTTTAATTTTTGGAGAAGAGTTGAAAGCACAAACCTTTAGCAATGCAGTTGGGATTCCTTTGGTAGCATTCGGACAAGGTTTTACTGCCTATTTAGGTTACTTAGTATGTGGGGTTCCGGAAGCAGCATTTTGGGCGGTGTTAACGGGCGCTACTTCGGTTTTGCCTATTATAGGAACGGGCATTTTCTGGATTCCGATTGCTGCCTATTTAATCATGAACGACCATAGCGGTCAGGCTGTTTTTTTAGCAATTTGGGGAGTGATGGTAATGGGCACAATAGACAATGTAATCCGATTTGTGTTAGCAAAAAAGATGGCCAATGTACATCCGCTGGTTACCGTTTTAGGTATCATCATAGGATTACAAAATTTTGGCATCACCGGTCTCGTATTTGGTCCGTTGGTGATTTCATATTTTCTTATACTTCTGAAAATGTATTATTCCGACTATTTTGCCCATCCGGTTACGGAACCAGAGAAACAAGAGGAAACATTTACCTGGCCTTTACAAGGTATTTTTAGAAAAGGTGCCCATAAAGTTGCTTTTAAGAAAAAAAGAATACGCTAATTTTTACTGCAAAAACTGCACATATAGCCAAGCGCCAATGGCTGCACCAGCAAATGGGGCCATTACCGGTAACCAGGCATATCCCCAGTCGGAGGTTCCTTTATTTTTCATTGGTACCAGTGCATGTACAATTCGTGGACCCAAATCGCGGGCGGGATTTATGGCATATCCGGTTGGTCCACCCAAACTTAGCCCAATCGCCAATACAAGAAAAGCAACTGGAAGAGCATTCAAAGAACCGAGCGAATGCTCGGCGCCTGTTATAAATAAGATGCCAATTACAAAAACACAGGTTGCTACTGCTTCGGCTAAAAAATTGTCGCTATTGGCACGAATGGCAGGAGAAGTACAAAATACAGCCAGTTGAGTGGAGGCATCGGTCGTTTCATCAAAATGACGTCGATATGTGATCCAAACTATCGCTGCACCCAACATTGCTCCCAACAATTGGGCGGCGCAGTATGTGGGTACCAGACTCCAGGAAAATTTTCCAGCAATGGCCAAAGCCAGGGTTACTGCTGGATTTAAATGTGCCCCGCTGGCTGCACTGGTAATATAAACACTTACAAATACAGCCATAGCCCAACCTAAAGTAATGGCAATTAAACCGCCATTATTTCCCTTGGTTTTATTCAGAATAACGTTGGCTACAACCCCATCTCCTAAAATCAGTAAAATGGCAGTACCGGTTAATTCGGCAATGAATGGTGTCATATAGTTAGCAATTGTTTACTTAAAATGAATACAGAAAATTACAGAATTTACTTCAAGAGAATCATGAATTAGTGAATTAAATATTGTTCGGCAAGCTTTTGAAAAGTTTTTATTTGCGCTTCCTGCCAATTAGAATCCCTTCCCGATTCTGTTGCCATCCATTCAGCAACTTTGGGTGCTGAGGTGGCTGCGATGCGGGCATCCAGTAATAACAATCTGGTTCTGCGAGCCAACACATCTTCCAATTGATCTGCTAATTCGTGCCGCATTGCATACACTACATCAGCACGAGTATATGCATAGCTTGGATGAATTTTTTCTGCAATTGATGGATTTTCTTGTATCCATGCATTTATTTTATCCTGCCTGGTTTCGGGGAAACCTATTAATAGGTGTTCCGTAACGCAGGGCTGCTTGGGTAGCTTTCCAACAAAAGCTGCGTTATCTACAGCATCCTGAGCCATTTTTCGATAAGTAGTCCACTTACCACCGGTTATGGTTATCAAACCCGATACAGCTACCAACAAAGTATGATCTCTGGATAGCATGGCAGTTCCTCCAGCCCCTTGCTGTGATACCAATGGTCGTAACCCTGCATATACGCTTACCACATCAGAACGTTTAACATGATAGGTTCCATACCGATTAATGTGTGATAGCACAAACTCAATTTCCGATTCCAAGGCTCTTGGCTCAAGCTCAGGATGATCAACAGCAGTATCAGTTGTACCCAATAATACTTTTCCCATCCAGGGAACTGCAAACAATACTCTTCCATCATCGGTTTTGGGAATCATCATGGCAGCAGTACCAGGAAATAAATGTTGAGGAATTACCAGATGTATCCCCTGAGAAGGAGTAACTAACGTATGAAGTTTTGCATCATCCATCTGCAAAATAGAATCGGTAAAAACCCCGGTGGCATTGATAATTGCTTTAGCAGTAACTGTATGCACTTCATTGGAAACCGTATCGATAAAAGTTACCCCTTTTATTTTTTTTCCTTCATGTACTAAAGCAGATACCCTGCAATAATTGAGCATAACTGCTTTGTAGCGGGCAGCAGTAACTGCCAGCTCAATACATAAGCGGCTATCATCAAATTGACCATCATAATAGAGGATTCCTCCGGATAATTGCTTCGACTGTAAGGAAGGTAATTGTTGTAAGGTTTCCTGTTTATTTAAAATGCGTGTTTTTCCTAAAGAAAGCTTGCCGGATAACAAATCATACATCCGCAAACCGATTGCATAATAATATTTTTCCCACCAACGATACACCGGTACAATAAAGGGTTGCACAAATGTGAGATGAGGAGCATTTTTTAATAAATGTCCACGCTCACGAAGCGCTTCCATTACCAGTTTTATATTTCCCTGAGCCAGGTATCGCACTCCACCATGAACCAGTTTAGTAGATCGGCTGGAAGTACCTTTCCCAAAATCAGCCTGCTCCAATAATAGAACCGAGTAACCACGTGTTGCTGCATCCAAAGCGGTTCCTAACCCGGTTGCCCCACCACCGATAATAACGATATCCCATTCTGCTGTTTGCTTCAATTGTTGAAGCATATAGTGCCGGTTCATTTCTTCTTACTTATTGCAGTGAGGGAACTGATTATTCTTTACTCCAAAAATTAGTGGCAGCAATTGCACGACTCCATCCTTTGGCAAAATGAGTTCGCTTATCATCCGACATAACAGGATGAAAAGTTGTTTCCATTTGCCATTGTTTGGAAATTTCATCAATACTTTTCCAATATCCTACAGCCAATCCAGCCAAGTAAGCCGCCCCAAGTGCTGTAGTCTCGGTAATAGCAGGTCTTACAACTGGAGTATTAAGCATATCACTTTGAAATTGCATCAATAAATTATTGGCAGTGGCACCACCATCTACTCTCAATTCTTTAATCGCAATGCCGGCATCGGCTTCCATTGCTTTCAAAACATCCATGGTTTGATAGGCAATACTTTCCAGAGCAGCTCTTGCGATATGGGAATTGGAAGTGCCTCTGGTTATCCCAAATAGAGTACCCCTTGCATGTTGATTCCAGTGTGGGGCACCTAACCCAGCAAATGCAGGAACAAGGTAAACTCCTTCGGTATCGGCTACTTGCTTTGCCAATGCTTCAACCTCCGAAGAACTACGTATAATTTTCAACCCATCCCGAAGCCATTGTACTACGGCACCGGCTATAAACACACTTCCTTCCAGGGCATAATGGGTTTCGCCATTTACCTGCCAGGCAATCGTAGTTAATAAATTATTGGTAGATGGAACGGCTTGGGTTCCTGTATTCATCAACATGAAACAACCGGTACCATAGGTGTTTTTTACCATTCCCGGGCGGGTACACATTTGTCCAAAAAGAGCTGCCTGCTGATCGCCAGCAATTCCAGCAATGGGTATTGAATGAGCCGTTAAAATTTGTTGCGTAAATCCATACACTTCACTGCTACTTTTCACCTCAGGTAAAATACCGGCCGGTATATCCATCAGATCTAATAAATCCTGGTCCCAGGATAAACTATGTATATTAAATAACAGGGTTCTGCTGGCATTGGAAACATCTGTAGCATGTACTTTACCATTGGTGAGTTTCCACAACAACCAGCTATCGATGGTTCCCGCACACAATTCTCCGGCATTAGCTTTATCACGGGCACCGGGCACATGATCGAGCATCCATTTAATTTTCGTTCCCGAAAAATATGCATCAATTACCAGTCCGGTTTTTTGCTGAATTTTTCTACTCCAGCCTTCCTGCTTCAACTGATCACAATAAGCAGCTGTGCGCCTGTCTTGCCAAACGATGGCATTATGCAATGGCTGTCCAGATTTTTTATCCCATAATACTGCCGTTTCCCGCTGATTAGTAATGCCTATGGCTGCAATATCTTTAATAGTGAGTTTAGCCATAATAATTGCTTCTGCCGCAACACCCAATTGGGTACTCCAGATTTCATTGGCATCATGTTCCACCCATCCGGGCTGAGGAAAAATTTGCGTAAATTCTTTTTGGGCGATTGACTGAATATTTCCAAACTGATCGAATACAATCGCACGACTACTGGTTGTTCCCTGATCTAATGCAAGTATAAATTGACTCATCCTAACGACTTTAGCTCAAGATACTGAATTTTATCCGGCAAAAAAGGTGGATTACAAGATTGACAAAAAACTTAATACCGAATGATATGCGGAGAGACTACCGCCGGCTTTTGAGCCAGATTTCTGGATCGATGGGAGTGCTTTTTTCATTCATGATCATAAAAATCAATGAGCCTTCTCCGTCTATTGAAACACCCGACTTACCCAATACTGTTCCGGCTTTAACTTCCTGATTTTTTGAAACGGATACGGACGACAAATTGGTATAGCCAGTAAAATATTTACCGTGTTGAATGATAATCATTTGTTCACCATCCACTTCACTAATATAAGAAATTTTTCCGTCGGCAACACATTTAACTGTTGATCCTGCAGGAAGTGCAATTTCTATACCATCTGTTTTTCTTTTCAATTTAGTTCCGGGAATCGTTTCAATTCCCATATGTGCAATAACCACCCCCGATGCAACCGGCCAGGGAAGTGATCCTCTGTTATTTTCGAAATTGATTGACATTTCCCTTCCTTCCGGCGTAGATTCGAGGGGAGTATATGTTCTATCCCGATTTAAGGAGGTTAAGCCAGTAACGGGTTCGTTGTTATCCGACCGCTTGGGGGCTGCCGGGCCGGGAGCCGTTCTGTTTTTTTCTTCCTGAGCCTTTATACGGGCGGCTTCTCGCTTCTTTGCCTCCTCGATTTCTCTACGAATAATTGCCTGGAATGCCTGCTGTACCCGTTGCCGCTGCTTTTCTTTATCCCGAATTTGTGCACTAATTTCTTTTTCTCTACCCTTTAGTTGCTCAACTACTTTATCCTGTTCTTTTTTATCAGTTTGTAAAACCTTCAATTGCTCATTTTGTTCCAGCAGGGTTCCCATTCTTTCCTTCTTGCTGCTGCTTAACAATTGAATTTTTTCCTGCAACAAAACCTCCGATTTTGCAATAGCAACCGCCTGGGTTTCCCTGTTTTTTCGATAACTGCGCAAATAATTAACCCGCTTTACAGCATCATTAAAACTTACAGCAGAAAACAAAAAATTGAGATATTCATAACTACTTCGATGCTTATAAGCAAATACAATACTCTTGGCATACTTCTGCTTAAGTGTATCTAGTTCTCTACGTAAGCGATAAATATCTCTTTCCTTGAGATAAATTGTTTCATCTAACTGACGAATTTGCCTATTTATACTATTCACGAGTTCCTCTCGTCGGTTGATTTTACTTTTAATAATAGCCAGCTGTTTCAACGAAAGCTTCTTATTATTTTGTGTTTCATTATATAACCGATTCAGCTCTGCCAATTCCTTTTGTAAATCCTGTTCCCTTTTTTGCAACTCCTCATGGGAGTTCTGTGCAAAAACTGCAACCTGTAAACAACAGGTTAGAAAAAATAAAAAGATTAATTTTCGTAAAAAAGACATGTTGAGGAATCGTGCTTACTGCTAAGATGCGATGAAATTACTTACGTTTGAGGTTTTTGGGTATCTCAAAAGTATATTTTAACGGTTCATTTAAACTAAACTCTTTGAAATCCAGATAGATATCCAACTTAGATTTTTCCGAAACGGTAATTTTCCGATAAGTAGCAAACTGAAAATTTCCAAGAGGTTGATAAGTATTCTGGCTAATATCACAGGTTCTGTTTCTTTGCACATTGATATCATCTAACTTACTGTGCAATACTTTAAAATCGGTATTGTTAAGTGTTAACAGGTGTTTGAACACTTCACCTGCCATTTGTACCAGTAACTCTGCTGAACCTGATTTATAGCTGAGCACATTACTGTCTATATAAATAGGATTCCCCATAATTATATCCTGAAGGGTTGAAAAATCAAAGGGAACCTGACTAATTTCCTGTAGATAGCTGATAGACCTAAATTTAACACTTTTATCGCCTACCAACTGAACCAAAACTAAACTGTCTTTTTTTATATCTGCTTCTAATCCAACAGAGGAAATTCCCAGAAAGCTACCCTTTACTTTAATAAGGATAACACTGTCTTTCCGCATACTAACATAAAAAGTATAACTATCACTCTTTTCGGCACTCTCATAATCCACTTTTATTTTTGCATTGAAAGTGGTATACTCTATTTTATTTTTTACAACTTTCTGCAGAATGTCTTTAACAATCGCCCCAGAATCTACTTTCACTTCTTTAATAACCACAGCTTGTATGGTATCTTTTTTAGATAAAGCTTCCTGAATGCCTGCTGTTTTTTTTACCGTTTTACAGGCAAAAAAACTAAGTGTGCAAAAACATAATCCGGCTATTCGTTTCATGTGTCGTTTATTGTTTTCCGGTATGACCAAAGCCACCGGCACCGCGGTTGGTTTCATTGAGCTGATCCACCATCTTCCAATTAATGATTTCTATGGATTGTAACACCAGCTGAGCGATTCTGTCGCCATGTTGTATAGTTTGGGATTCCTGAGACAAATTAATTAAAATTACTTTTATTTCACCCCGGTAATCGGCATCAATTGTTCCCGGCGTATTTAGGCAGGTTAATCCTTGCTTAACGGCCAGGCCACTTCGCGGACGAACCTGAATTTCGTAACCAAGGGGAATTTCTACAAATAATCCGGTAGGAACAAGGGTTCTTTCGAGTGACTGGAGCACTATAGGCTGGTCGATATTGGCCCGAACATCCACACCGGATGACCCTTCTGTGGCATAAGCCGGGAGGGGGAAAGCTGACCGGTTTATAACCGGTATGGTAATTGAATCTGGTAACATTCAGGCAAATTTAATAAAGTAAATTGTACCAAAGCCAAATATCTGATTCGCAGTCTTCTCCCCATAATTGGGTATTATTTTGTTATTTTTGACACATCTTCACTCCCTTTTAGCAATGAAACCTAGTTTATCAAGTTTTTTTTTCACACTTAGTCTTTCATTAAGTCTATTTATTGCTGGCTGTACCAAAAATTTAACCGTTGTAAATGTGGTATACGATAACGATTTTTCTAAAGGAGAATTGGATAGAATAAATGTATCCGGTTGGAACAATGGATTATTTGGTGCTGTTTCCAATCCCCGAATTACACAATATAATGGTAATAGTGTACTGGGATATTTAAATAATAATATTGTACGACTGGAGCTGAATGAACTTCCTATGCATGATATTATAAGAATTGAGGTGGAATTATTCTTACATAACGACTGGAAAAATGATTTGTGGAAAATGGAATGTGATGGTGAAACTAGAATTCTTACCGGTTTTTCGAATGATCCATTGATTCAGCAGGCTTATCCAAATTGGTTAGGAAATGGCTCTACTACCAGTGCTGCCGGGGCCAATGCACAACAAACAGGCTTACCAGGAATATGTAATACCGGAGCAACCAAAAAGGGTACAAGCCGATATGCTTTCGTTCAAACCTTCGCTCATTCCAAAAATCAATTCTTACTTCAACTTAGTGATGCAGGAGGTAATGTAAATGATACCTGCACTCGGAGCTGGTCTGTTAACCGGTTGACCATTTCTACTTACCATAATTAATTTGGTAAAGAGGAATCCTGAGAAGCTGAACTGCTGAAAACGTATACGGCAATGACTAAAAATTTTTTCTATACCGTTTTACTCTCAGTAGCTAATCTGCTGTTTCCTTTACTAAGTTTCCCATATGCATCGCATATACTAGGTCCCGAAGGTATTGGTGCGGTGCAGATGTCGATTTCATTTGCTCAATATTTTGCCCTGTTTGCCGCGTTGGGGATTCCTATTTATGGTATAACCGAGATTGCCCGCCATCGACATCATCCCGAAAATCTTTCCAAGGCATTTTCTGAACTGTCGATTATTTTTTTTGTAGCCAGCTGGGTGATGTTTCTGATTTATTTGATTATTATTTATTCAATTCCATTCTTTCAAGCACATATTCGGCTTTATCTCCAGGCAGGCTTATTGGTTTTATTAAGTTTCACCTACACAGATTGGTTTTTCTCAGGTTTAGAAGCGTTCAAAAGTATTACACTAAGATCGGTGCTGATAAAAATAATTTCTTTGGTATTGCTCTATGTATGTGTTAAAACAAAAAATGATTATGAACCCTATTTACTAATTGTAGTCTTTTCAATTCTGGGAAATCAATTACTAAGTTTCATACTCAGTTTGCGTATTACTAAATTACAATTTAACCAGCTGCAGTTTAAAAAACATGTAAAGCCACTTTTCTTCTTATTCAGTACTACATTGGCAGCCAGTATTTATACCATGCTTGATACTGTTTTATTAGGATTTCTGGCCGACAATCATTCTGTTGGACTATATACAGCCTCTATCAAACTGGTAAAGTTAACCATCCCCATAGTAACCGCTATGGGAGTGATTTTGATACCATCGATTACCAGATTATTCGAAGCTGGTGAACAACAAAAGCTGCAAGAACTTCTTAGCTCATCTTTTGAATTTCTCATTTTTTTCGCCATCCCGGTTTCCGTTGCACTGGCTTTACTAGCACCCGAATGTATACTGGTTTTTTCGGGAAACCAATTCACTGGATCTATTCCAGTTATGCAAATTTTATCTTTACTCCCAATTTTAATAGGATTTGGACACTTTTACTGTTTTCAAATTTTGTTGCCGGCAGGAAAAACACAACATATTTTTTATGCTGTAGTAGGAGGCGTTGTTGTTTGTTTACTATTAAATCTATTACTCGTTCCTCACTGGAAATCTATTGGAGCTGCAATAGCAAATGTTACAACTGAATGTGTTGTTACAGGAGGATATGTTTACTATATGCGCCGATTTTTTAATCCGTCTTTACCCTGGAAATACGTATTGCATTCACTTGCAGCCTGTATTACTTTTTTTCCGATCATTTACTGGATCAGATTGTTTCATTTTTTTCCAGTGGTAACATTACTGATTGCTGCTATTCTTTGTTCTTTAACTTTTTTTGCTATTCAATGGTGGTTATTCCGTCATCAGTTTTTACTTAATTTTATAAAACCCTTACAAGACTGGTTAGTGCGCAAAAAAAAATATATGCCGGATGAATACTAGTTCAACTGAGTTTAATCGTTCCAACAAAGTTGCGCTGGTAATGGCAACCTGCAACGGGGCCCCATTTATTGAACAACAGTTAGACTCCATATTAAAACAAACACACTCTCCCGATTTGATAATCATTCGGGATGATGTTTCGGAAGATTCTACATACCAAATACTGAGCCGATATGCTCATCAACATGGATTTCAGGTTAGTCAAAATAAAGAGCGTTTAGGCGTAAACGAAAATTTTACCCGAGCGGTTGCCGATGTACCAGATGAATTCCTGATTGCCTTTTGCGATCAGGATGACTATTGGTTGCCTGAAAAACTTGAAAAATCTATTGCATTACTTCAACAAATAGCAATCCATCCAAATCAGCCTGCATTAGTGTATAGCGATCTGGAATTAATGAACGAAGCAGGAGAAATTTTACATACATCTGTTCACAGCCAAAGAGGTCAGCACAGATATTTCCATGTTTGGGAGACCTTCTTATTTGGAAATATGGTTTCGGGGTGTACGATTGTTATGAATGCAGCCATGAAAAAAATCATGTTGGAACTTCCGCGAAACCAACCCTTCATCTATGATGCCTGGCTGGCAATGGCAGCATTTGGTTTTGGAAATATTGCAAAATTACCCGAACCCCTAATTCAATACCGCCAACATAGTAACAATGTTACTTTTAGTGAGCATCGTTCAAAAAACCGCATCGAAAGATTTCAAAGTCACTGGAAAATGATTTTTCAATCAAATACATTCTTACAAGATGAAATTACACTCGCTTCCGCATTTTATTCAAAATATGCAAATTGCTTATCGAATTCAAAAAAAGAGAGTCTGGAAGCATTGATTGCCCTTCAGGGCAAGCCCTACCTAACTAAAAAACTGCAATTCGAAATGAGCTTCCGAAAGTTCTGGATCAATCGGTTTGGCCTTTGATCAAATGAATGGCTGCTATCTTTGACGGGTTATTCTTTATATTGCATTACTGATGAAAAAGACCGCCATTATTTTAGTAAATTGGAACAGCTACGATTTAACTGCCCAATGTATTCGATCGCTACAGCAAATACTGGATCCCGTTTCTATAACCATCATTTTAGTTGACAATAATTCGGAAGATGGTTCAGGTGCAGCGATAAAATCAACATTTCCTGACGTACATTTCATCCAGGCAAATGATAATAAGGGTTTCACCGGGGGAAATAATTTAGGAATCGCGTATGCCATTCAGGAAAAGTTTGAATACACTTTACTGCTCAATAATGATACCACAGTTGCCAAAGATTTTTTATTACCCCTGCTACATTTTATGGAAGAGCATCCCGAAGCAGGTGCCGTTCAGCCACTAATTTACTATCACCACCAACCAACGCTTATTTGGAATGGTGGCTCCTATTATCATGAATGGCTTGGGCATCCCAGCATTCAATACATAGGAAAAAAATTATCGGATACCCCCTTGCAAAATCAACGTCCCGTTTCTGTTGACTGGATTACAGGATGTGCTTTTTTGGTTAGAACTTCTTTGCTTACACAAATTGGCGGATTATCCAATAACCTCTTTATGTACTTTGAAGATATAGATATAAGTTTACGTATTCGAGAAAAAGGTTATCAACTCTGGCTTGTCCCCCAATCGGCTATCTGGCATGTAGGAGGTATGTCGAATAAAAACAAAGAAAAAACGCGGGAAGGATTTGTAAATCAGGTTGTACATTACTTAAATATCCGCAACCGAATTTGGATATTAAAACAATATACACGGTGGTTTTATTTGCCAACAGTTGTTATCTTTAATAGCATTTATATTTCTGGCATATTGTTGTATTTCCTGGCAAGGCTGAGATGGGGAAAATTTCAAACAGCTTGTAAGGCTTTGCTAGATGGACTTTTAGGACAAATTGAATACATCACTTTTTCTTCTACAGCAGCTAAATAAAATATGATACTGTTTCCCATCATATATATTGCCTCTTTTTTTTACGGTTTGTTACTGGTGTATAAAAAAGATATAAGAGGATTTCCCATTTTTGTAATTGGCGGATTACCCATTTATATTCATGCCCTATCTGTATCCCATCTATATGGGCTAGCATCTATTATTCCTGCCATGCAGGCCTGTAAAGAAATAATGGTATTTGCCTCATTTGTTATGGTACTATTTACCCTTCATGAAAAACCAAAATGGCACAACATAGATAAGTGGATGATCGTATTTTTGGGCGCTTCTATCATTTACCTTATTTTACCTATTGGCCCCTACCCCTTTATCAGTCGGCTATTAGCATTCAAATCCCTTTCTGTTTTTCCATTGATTTACTTTACCGGACGTTTATGCAAAGCAAATGATATCAATCTGAATTATCTTTTTTCCTTTATATGCCTGGTGTCGATTGTTGCCGCTGTAATTCTGTTTTTTTTCGAATTCATACCTTACGAACATCTACATACGAAGACCGGATTTTTAGATTTTCATATTCAGTTCTTCAATGCAGAAGAATCGGGGAATTATGGATTGTTTTGGACTTTTGAAACAGAATCGGGGCTCAAGCGGTTTGGCAGTATTTTTAGTAGTCCGCTCGAATTAGCTGCCTCAACCGTTCTTACCCTATCGGTATTATTATCATTGGCAGGTGACCGCTGGATGCGTTTTCGGTATTCAAAATTCTATACTGCAAGTTTACTAGCCACCCTGTTTTGTATCATCATGGCCATATCCAGGGCATCGCTTATCAACTACTTTTTATTATTCTATTGCTTTGCACATATTACTCATCAACATAAATGGGTTCAATATTTTCACCTCGCGTTTGTGATTGTGCTGATATTATTGATATTTGTTGTACAGGGAGATTTATTGCAGTTCGTAATAGATACCCTCCGTTTTCAAAATGCTTCCAGTATCGGACACCTGTTAGAATGGGTAAACGGATTACAAGCTATGGCAGCACATCCGCTAGGAATGGGATTGGGTGCTTCAGGAAGAGTAGCGATGGAAACCAACGACCATGTTGGGGGAGAAAATCAGCTTATCATTATTGGAGTTCAGGTTGGCATACCGGTATTGTTGGTTTATATTATCATCTATGCTTCAACTATTCGGACAGCATTACAAATGATTCGTTTTTCAAAAGGGAAACAAAAAAGATTGGCAATGGCAGTTGTGTTGTTAAAGATTGGCATCCTAATTCCTCTGCTAACATCCTATGTAGATTCTTTTAACTACATTACCTATATTACCTATTTTATAAGTGGATTGTGTATCAACATGCTGATGAATGGGAAACCAGGGCCCATTAAATATCATGCTGCAACTTTATGAAAATAAACCATAACGGATAATACAATAAATTGCCCGGAATCCGTCTTTCCAGCTAATCTTTTTTCCTTCCGCAAAAGTTCTTCCGTAATAAGAAATGCCAACCTCATAAATGCGAATACCAGGAAATCGAACCATTTTAGCTGTAACCTCGGGTTCAAAGCCAAATCTTTTTTCTTTCAAGTCTAGACTCTTCAAAATATCTGCCCGAAATAATTTATAGCAGGTTTCCATATCGGTCAGGTTCAGGTTGGTGAACATATTCGAAAGGAAGGTTAAAAATTTATTGCCAATGCTATGCCAGAAAAACAAAATTCGATGAGGCTTTCCGCCAATAAAACGAGAGCCATATACTACATCGGCATATCCTTCTATTATTGGTTTTAATAAAATAGAAAATTCACGCGGATCATATTCAAGGTCAGCATCTTGTACGATGATATAATCTCCCGAAGCATGGCGGATACCCGTGTGCAATGCAGCTCCCTTCCCTTGATTAACCTTATGCTCCTGATACCGAATGAATGGATACTGCTGTACCCATTCTGCTACTATCATTCCGGTTTTATCGGTAGAGCAATCATTAACTACAATGATTTCCTTATCGAACCCTTCTGGAAGCTCAACAGAAACCAATCGCTGCAGGATAGATTCTATTGTTGGCTCTTCGTTGAAGGCGGGAACTATAATGCTTAATACCTGATTCATGCACTGCAAATATAGTTATTTTGGAGGGCCAGATAAGCGGTGCATCCAAAATAACAGTTGCACAGCAGTTAGCAAAAAAATGAGCGGAACCACAACTGTTAGCATTCTTTGATAGGTAGCTACTGCTAAGGTAGCCCCCAGAAATACAATTAATAATGTTAATAAAAACAGCAGGATTATTTGATAGGGGCCCCGATAAAAAAGCATACTGATGATTGAAAAAATACAAAGAAAAAATACAAACGCACCTGCGGGAATTCTTGCCAACGTTGCCAGTCGTGGATATTGATAAGAAAATGGAAGCCCAAAAAATAATCTTCCCGCATTGGCTATACAATTTTTCAGATATTTTCCGGGGTACTGGCGTATATTTTGCAGGGCTTTCATTTTAAATGCATCATCCCTTGCCACTCCCTGAAATTGATAAATACTATCATAATCAGCCTGATGATGTAATGCAAATAAATCTGCATTACAAGGCTGGATGGTATCATATCCGCAATATGCTGTAAAATGATCGTCATTCCAATCACCCCATTCACCTTCAAAAGGAGTACTTGCCCAATACAGCGACATCCCCCCACTATTCGCCCAGTAAAAAAGTTTACCTGTTTGCTGATAAGTGTACGCTAAATAAGGAATATTGATTAATAGCGCTATCAAAACCATCTTTGCTGACTGCACAATAGATTGCTTTTTGAATAGGAGGAATCCTGCCAGTAGTATTACAAGTAAAATAAGAATTACATAACCAAATATAACTTTAGTAAGTGCGAGGTATCCGAGAAAAAATCCTGCAGAAATCAGGTATTTGAATGCGTAATCGGATAAAACAAATTTAATAAAGAAATACAAAAATAAACATAGTAAACAACTGCTAAGTGGTTCTGTGTATAGCCAGCCCAACTCTTTATAGGCAACATAATAGAAAGCCCAGCAAAGCGAAAAAATCCAGGAGTATGAGCTGCTAACCAATAATTTTAATGATTTAAATAAAAAAACCAACGAAACGTATTGAAAAAAAGCATTCAGCAACACAGGGATTAACAGCGGACTATTCATCCAAACGAAAGGTACAAGAACAAGCGGGTATCCGGGTCCATTCCATAGGTTGAGAGCAGCTTTCGGTGAATAAAATCCTGCTGCCAGATTCTGTGCAAACATGTAATAGCGACCCTCATCTCCTTGCATCTCATTTTGATGCGTAATACCGGCAATTATAATATAAATTGCCAAAAATGGGAGAAAATTAATCCAAGGATTCGCTGATATTTTTTTCATCTCCTCTAAGTTAATCTATCTTTACAAATCATGCAACAATGTATTGAAATATACAAACCGAGTTGATTTTGAAAAAAGTGTATTCCCGGTATGGATAAACCTATACGATTATTGATAGATATACGCGATTTACGCATAGCTCGAACAGGTGCCAAAACCTATCTGGAAGAGATGTATGTTCGTTTACAAAAAGGTTATCCTGGATTTTCAATACATTTTATAGATACCCTTTTCCCCGTATATACCGGTAAAAATAAATGGCTCAAAGTTATTGAGCATATCCGATTTTTTGGATGGAAACAATTCACGTTACCTTTAATTTGCATCATCAAAAGATGTGATATTTTATATTGTACCGATTATTTTTTACCCATATTTACGTGGAACTTTAAAACGGCCGTCGTTTTTTATGATGCCTTTTTTTGGCAATATCCAAGTCAATACAATTCCATTTGGCTGAAATTATTACAACATCTAGGAGTTCCCGCTGCAAAAAAAGCAGCTGCAATTATTACCATCTCTCAGCATTCCAAAAATCAAATAGTTGAGCAGGTTGGCTTGGATGCCTCCAGGATTCACGCGATTCACTTGGCTCCCAAATCATCTTCGGCTATCCTTCAACCGCATAGCAAAACACCCATATCGAATGGAAAAAAATACATTCTGCATATGGGAGTTTTGGAAAAAAGAAAAAACCTGCTTAATCTGATTCGAGCGTTTTCTTTATTGCAAGCAGCCGGCTATTCAGATTATCAATTGGTATTGGCTGGAGGTAGGATTCCAAAAAAAGATATCGATGATAGTGAAAATATTCAGCAACTGATTCAGGAACTACAATTGCAGGATTCGGTACTGTTACCCGGATTTATTAGTGATGAACAACTGGCACATTATTATCAACAAGCCAGCTTATATGCTTTCGTATCAATCAATGAAGGCTTTGGATTGCCCATCCTGGAAGCATTTCAGCACCGATTACCTACATTAATTGCCAACAATAGCTGTTTACCCGAAATTGGGGGAGATGCTGTTGTAATGTGCAATCCATTCGACTACAATGATATCGCTGCAAAATTGATTAGCATAGTTGAGAACCCTAACTTGCAAAATGAGCTGATAGAAAAAGGCCTCAATAGATTACAGGATTTTTCCTGGGAAAAAACTACTGATCAGCTGATGAAAGTATTTATTGATGTAATGAAAGAAAAAAATTAAAATAATATTCCCCTTATCCTGCCATTTCAGCATCTACCATTCCTTGTATTACTTCTCGTAAACCAATCGCAGCACTCCATCCTAACAACTCTTTTGCTTTGGATGGATTGGCCCTGCCACTTAACAAATCGGCCGGACGAAACAAAGCCGGATCTATTACAACATGATTATTCCAGTTTAAGTCTAGGCACCCAAAAACCATATCAATAAACTCCTCCAATGAATGAGTTTCTCCTGTAGCAATAACAAAATCCTGCGGCACCGATTGCTGTAGCATTAGCCACATAGCATCTACATATTCGGGAGCCCAGCCCCAGTCGCGTCTGATTTGTGCATTCCCCAGGTATAATTTTTCTTTGCTGCCCTTCTTAATTCTACAAGCAGCGGCAACAATTTTTCGGGTTACAAACCTATGCGGACGAAATGGAGATTCATGATTGAACATAATGCCCGAGCAGGCATATAATTGATAAGCTTCCCTGTAATTTACCACCTGCCAGTGCGCAGAAGCTTTGGCAATGGCATAAGGACTCCTCGGCCTGAATGGAGTATTTTCATCAGCAGGTGTATCCTGGGTTTCACCAAAACATTCACTGGAGCCGGCATGATACATCCGAATTGGCAACTGGGTAAACCGCATTGCCTCCAATAAATTTAAGGTGCCAATACTAATACTTTCATAAGTTTCCACCGGCTGCTCAAAAGATAATCCAACCGAACTTTGTCCGGATAAATGATATACTTCATCCGGCCTAATTCGACTTAAGGTTTCCAACGTACTTTTAAAGTCGATGGTATTAATTGATACAGGTCGAATATGACTTAAAAGCCCCAGTTTTTTTAGGTTTTCGAAAGGGTTAGTGGTGGCATCTCTTGAGCCTCCATATACTTCATACCCCTTTTCCAGCAGCAAAGCTGATAAATAGGCCCCATCTTGGCCGGAAACACCACAAATTAATGCCTTCTTCATGCAGGCTTTCTTTAAATTTAGAGCACAATTTTACAATAATTCGTTCAATCTGCAATTAATCCATCAGATTGCTGCAGATACTCAATACAATACCCATTTCATCAGGTGTTGCATAAATTGTAACTTGCTGCCAAAGAAATTACCTTGTTAACAGCCATTCGCGAAAGATTAGGAGGCCAAATGGGTTCTGGAGACCAACTGATTACCCTTTGGAGACTCATCCCTTTTTTAATAAGGGGTTGCTGGGAAAGGATATTTATGGGTTCTGCTTCTGGATGGGTGCTGGTGGGTAAACAAGCATCCCTCCGCTATGCAAAATATATTGAAGCAGGGAATGATTTAATTATAGAAGACTACGCGGAAATCAATGCCCGATCGGTACGAAAAATTATGCTGGGTAACCGGGTAACTATAGGAAAATATGCCATTATCCGGCCGGGCAATTTATATGGGGGAGAAAAGGGGGAAGGACTTAAAATTGGAGACCATTCCAATATCGGTCCATACTCTTATATCGGTTGTTCGGGATACATTGAAATTGGGAATCACGTAATGATTTCTCCGAGAGTAAGCATTTATGCGGAGAATCATGTATTTGATGAAACTACTCGTACTATAAAAAGCCAAGGGGTAATCAAAAAGAAAGTAGTGATAGAAGACGATTGCTGGATAGCAGCCAATAGCATCATTTTAGCAGGTGTAACTATCGGAAAAGGATCGGTGGTTGCAGCAGGAAGTGTTGTTACAAGCGATGTGCCTCCTTATAGTGTTGTGGGGGGGGTACCGGCGCGTATAATAAAAAAGCGGCTGCCCAATTCATGAAAATATTGCTATTACACAGCTCATCCGACTTATACGGCGCCAGTAAAATATTATTGGGAATCGTTCATTTGCTTAAAAAAAGAAATCACCAGGTATGGGTGGTACTTTCCGAGGAAGGGCCGCTCTCCTCTGTTTTAGCAGAAGCGGGTGCTACCGTTATGTATATCCGACTGGGAATACTGAGAAGAAAATATGTTACGCCCCGCGGTATAATCAACCGCATCATTACAATCAGAAAAGCAAAAAAACAACTGCAAGTATTCATCATCCAACAGGGTATTGAACGCGTTTATTCCAACACATCCGGCGTTTTGGCTGGGGCTTTTGCGGCCGCTGCATGTAATGTACCTCATATTTGGCATGTTCATGAAATTATTGAAAATCCTCGATGGTTTAAGTTTTTGCTGGGAAAATGGATGACACGATATGCGAAAAAAATTGTGGTAGTATCCAATGCAGTAAAACAATCTTGGCAAAGTGTGATACCTGAACATCAACTGGTAGTAGTTCATAATGGAATAGATTATAGTCTTTATATCACAAAACAAGCTCCCATTATCCATTCTGAGGGTTCAGATGAAAATAGATTTATTATCGGAATGGTGGGAAGAGTACATTACTGGAAAGGACAATCCTATTTTATAGAGATAGCAGGCAAATTGCATCAACGATATCCCTATTTGCAATTCATTATGGTTGGTGATGCTTTCCCCGGGTATGAATATTTATATAAATCATTATCA